>WBZS01000239.1_pt1 | contig 92462 bp, 86 predicted proteins | sample 5204201 | NCBI WGS metagenome assembly WBZS01 (sample SAMN12344357, study PRJNA552823) | activated sludge metagenome | biome: Activated sludge suspended growth; feature: Nitrification reactor; material: Wastewater; isolation source: activated sludge from nitrification reactor of wastewater...
CTACCTCCCCACCGGGACCATGAGCGGCACCGCCGAAGACGCCCTCGACACCGCCTGCGGCCTCTACCTCAACGACCCCACCGCCTGGACCTGAACCCCCGACGAACTAACGCCGACCACCACTAGCGCCTGCAGGTCTGCCAGGATGCTCGGGATTACGGTGGATAGTGGGGGCAAAATGTTCCGCTAGGTGCTCCTCGAGCAGACCCTGCGGCGCGCTGACCACCGCGCTCAGCACTGTCACGTGCATGCGCTCCAGCTGGCAAATGACGCGTACGACGAGAGCTTCAGTGTCGAAAGTCACGCCGTCCTCGAATAGCACCCCACCTGCGATGGCCGCACCGATGGCCTCCAGCTTCACCTGGTAATCAGTACGCGACGCGGCGTAGCCAGCTTCCGACAGGAGGGCCGCAGCGTCTGGATTGCTCCGCAGATGCTCGGTTAGGGCTTCATGCCCGCTCTCGCTCGCAGCTCGAGCCCCGTACGCCTGGGTCCAATCTCGCCATCGTCGAATACCTCCACCAATCGCCGCTTCGGCGAACGGCGTGCCCAAGGCAACCAGCGCCTGGCCCTCAGGCCCGAGCTGTGCGGCTATTAAGGCTGCACTACCAGCCACTAAACCCCGGGTGATCAGAGTCCCGGTTCTTGGGGGTAGTTCATCCTGGTGTAGCCCCTGATAACCATCATCACCCACGGGCGCAGACTGCCACATCTATGGCCAACTCGCACTGCCCGAGGGGTTGGTGGGGATGGTCGCGTTCCAACGAGTTGCTGGGCCGGCATGTGCCCGCCAGTTGGGCAGACCTCGATCCTGCCGAGGCCGCCGGCAACGTGGTGGTGGGGATCGAGACCGATCGGGGGCCGTGGGTGGCTGCCCTGGTGGCGGCCGGCTACCGGGTGTACGCGATCGACCCGACCTCGGCGGCACGGTATCGGCAGCGGCATTCGATGTCGGGGGCGAAGGCGGACTCTACGGACGCGCACCTGCTCACCGAGATCGTCCGGGTCGACCGTACCCATCACCGACCGGTCGCCGGCGACAGCGCGGAGGGGGCAGGCCGTCAAGGTGGAGCCGAGCGACGCATGTCGTCGACTGTCCGGGCGGTGCTGGAGCGCTACCCGCGTGCTCCGCAGGGCCGCACCCGGGTCGCCGAGCTCATGCGACGCCTTGACAGCCTCGTCCGCGATCCCGCACCGGAACCTGAGCGCGTCATCGATGCTGGGCCCTTCTTCCATGGCACCCGAGCAGACCTGTTCCCCGGTGACCTGTTGACGCCTGGCTGGGACACGAGCTACGGGTCGGGTAAGCGGTCGCGGCACATCTACCTCACGTCCTCCGCGAGCTTGTCAATGGCGCACAGTTCGCGGCCGCGTTGGCGCAGGGACCCCGGCACGCCGCGGGTCTATAGAGTCGAACCACTGGGCCCGATCTACGACGACCCGAACGTCACGGACAAGAAGTTCCCCGGCAACCCGACGCGCTCCTACCGGACGAAGGACGCCCTTCGCATTGTGGCCGAGGTCATCGATTTCGCCGAGCCGGAACCGGCGCTGGTTGATCGGATCCGTACGAACACGGCCGAGTTGAGAAGGTTCGGCATCGAGGCGATCGACGACTGACGAGGCGCGACTCCCAGAGGCGCCGCCACAGACGAATGCTGGCGTGTGCGGGCTGCGGCCGGGCTCGGGGCAGGGGAGGCGCGGACTGACTCATCCCGCCACATCGAGCGGCTTGATCGACTGTCCAGGTGATCTGCATGCGCGCGGGCCGGCTGAGCTACCGCGATGGTGACCGGGTCGTTGATTCTCCCCACGATCGACGTGGCGCTGCAGCATCTGTCGTCCGAGCAGGTCGACCCCGCGGGGGTGACGTGCCGAGTGTCCGCAACTCCTGTGCTCCTGACCCTGAGTAGGGCGTAGGAACCAGTCGCCCGAATGTCGCCGTTGCGGTGTCGTGCCAGGGCGGTCGGCTGGTCCACGTCAGCGAAGGAGTCAGCATGTCTCGGACGACCCCGGTCTTGGCCACGTCGCAGGGCGGTTGGCTGTCGCTGCAGGATGCCGCGGAGGTCTATGCGATCAGCGTGGCGACGTTGCGCCGTCGGATTGCTTCGGGAGACCTGCCGGCCCTTCGGTGTGGCCGCCGGATCATCCGCGTTCGGACCCACGACCTGGAGGCGCTGTTCCGGCCCATCCCCAGCGCGAAGTCCGTGTCCGCCCGGCGCGCGGCCCGCTGACGCCAGCCCGGAGGCGGGCGGGGTCATCGCCGATTCAGCCGTGGTCGAGCTTGGCGAGCCGGGACAGTTGGTCGGCGATGGCCCGGTCGCGGCCTTTGGCGGCGTGCTGGTAGAGCTGGGACGCCGCGGCCGTCGAGTGGCCGAGGCGGGCTTGGAGTTCGGCTGTGGTGGCGCCTGCCTGGGCCGCGAGGGTCGCTCCCGTGTGGCGCAGGTCGTGCCAGCGGAGGTCGTCGCGGCCGGCCGCCGCTCGGGCCTTGACGAAGTGGCTGTTCATGCCCGAGTGCCACAGGTGACCGCCGGTCGTGGTGGGGAACAGTAGGGCGTCCGGCGTTGGCTGGACGTGGTCGCGCAGGTGCGCCTCGATGGTGGGCCAGACGTGCGGCGGGATGGCCACGTCCCGGACGCCGGCGTCCGACTTCGGCGGGCCGACCACGGGCCCTCCGGCTGGGAAGGTCACGGCCCGGCGAACCTTGATGATGCGGAACCTGGCGTCGATGTCGCGGCGCCGGAGTTCGGCCAGTTCGCCGTAGCGGAGCGCGCACCAGGCGGCGATCAGGACCGCCGCCGCCAACCGGGGCGGCATGTTCTGAGCCATCGTCTCGAGTTCGGCGGGCGTCGCTGGTTCGAGTTGGCGCTTCTTGATCGAGGCCCCGGCACCACGCAGGTGCACCGGTGAGGTGGCGATGAGTTCGTCATCCACGGCGCTGTTCATGATCGCCCGCAGCAACCCGTAGGCCTTCGTGACGGCCCTGGGCTTGGACTTGTCCAGCCTGGAGTACCACTGACGAACCGTCGTCCGGCTGATGTCCTCGAACCGCATCGTCCCGAAGGTGGGTACGAGGTAGTCCGCGAGAACCTGCTCGTAGTCCTTGCGGGTCAAGGCGCGCAGGAACTCGCCCTTGGTGTTGCGACGCTCCCGGATCCAGCGCGAGGCGTACTGGCCGAATCGCTCAACCCCAGCCTCGGCCTGCAGGCGAGCTCGTAGGGCGGGCGGCGTCCACGCCGCGCCGCCGGCATGCGCTGCCTCAACGAGGCGACGTTCCACCGACAGCCACACGACAGCCGCGTCTTTGGTGTCGAACGTGACCGGTGCGGCGTGCCGTACCAGGTCGGGACCCTGGTAGCTGGCCTGGTAGCGGCCGGAATCCAGCTTGCGGATGTAGCCGAAGTCTCGTCGTCCCACCCGGTTGGCCATGTGTCTCCTGCCGATGCCCCCGATCTAATCGCACGCTGCTGGTGTATTCATGCGATTACAGGACGATTAGAGAGCGTACCTGGGTGCAGTTGTGCGCACCAGTGAGCGCGAGGTGGTGGGGTAGAAGGCCTAGTCGCTGAGGCATAACCTCTGGTGGGCCCACTGGGGATCGAACCCAGAACCCGCGGATTAAAAGTCCGCTGCTCTGCCGATTGAGCTATAGGCCCCCGAGTCGGACGTCGGCGTCCCTCGGGGACGCGTGATTGACTCGGCCCCACTGTAGCGCCGCCGAGGTGGCGGTTCGGTCTCCTGCTCGCTCTGGTGCGGCCGACGAGAAGACAGAGTCCACCCCGGCTTGTCCGCAGGGCCGTCCACGTCACGCGGTCGGCCGTCCGCGCCAGTCAGCGTCGAGATTGAGCGAACCGCGCGACGCCACCGGCGGAGAGTCACGACCCCGGCATCGGGCGACCCGCCCACGCCGAGTCCCTGGCGGGGCGGGCTCAGGCGGCGGTGGACGCGTCGGGCACGGCGCGCCGGCGCAGGACGACCCAGGCGCCCGCCGCCACGAACACGACGATGCCCACGAGCGCCGCGGCGCTCACCACGGGATAGGCGCCGGCGAAGCCGGAGGCGGAGGTGTGCTTGATGAAGATGCCCAGGTACGCCCACACCAGGACCAGACCGTAGGCGACGTCCCGGTCGCGCAGGATCACGGCGGTCCCGATGAGCGCGCCCACCGCGATGATCGCCACCGCCCACGTCGATGCCGCGATCCCGAATCCGTCCCACCCGGCGCTCACCAGCCACACGGTGACATTGGCGATGGTGGCGACGGTGATCCAGCCGAAGTACACGCTGAACGGCAGTCGCACGAAGATCCTGTCCCGGGCCGACAGTCGCGCGCCCACCACCGTCCGCGTGATGAGGATCAGTAGGACCAGCAGCGTGGCCAGCAGCACCGCGGACAGCAGCATCAGGTCGTAGTGCCAGGCCAGGATCCAGGTCGTGTTCACCAACGACGAGAGCGAGAACAGGATGCCCACGCGCTCGAGCAGCGCCACCCGCCCTCCCACCTCCGGGGCGTCGTCGGAGAACAGCCCGAACTGGTACAGCACGTGCGTGCCCAGCAGCAGGTAGATGACCCCCCAGATCGCGAACGTCAACGCCGCCGGGGCGAAGAGGTTCCCGTAGGCGTCCGAGACACCACCGGTGGTACGGCCGTTGATGGGAAGGGCATTGGCGAGCGCGTTCATCACGATCATCACCACGAAGGTGCCGGCGACCAGCGCCCTCACCGGCGTCCTGGTGGTCTGGGCTTTCATGCGTGACCTCCCCGTCGGCGGGTTGCGTCCTGCCATTCTGACCCACAGTCCGGACGCCGCAGGTGCCGTCGCCGGGGTTCCCGGCCACCTCGGCGGGCCTCCGCGTCAGGGGGCGAGCGCCCGAGGCAGGAAGCCGCCCGGCCACCCTGGTCGCCCCCGTCGCCGGGGGCTATCGTGCGCGCATGATGCGTCGTCCCCAGCCGGATCCGACCGGCCCCGGGCAGGAGTCGGTGTGGGACTACCCGCGCCCCCCGGCCCTGCGCCGCTGCCTGTCGCCGATCGAGGTGGTGCTCGGCGGCGAGGTGATCTGCCGGACGTCGGCGTCCTGGCAGGTTCTGGAGACCAGCCATCCTCCGACCTACTACCTGCCCCGGGCGAGTTTCGTCGCGGGGGCGCTGACCCCGGCGGAGGGGTCGTCCTTCTGCGAGTGGAAGGGGGCGGCGCGCTACCTCGACGTGCACGGCGGGGGTCGCACGGCGTCCGTGGCCGCCTGGTACTACCCGGCGCCGACAACGTCCTTCGCTGCGCTGGCCGACCACGTCGCCCTCTACGCGGGGCTCATGGACGCCTGCTTCGTCGGGGGCGAGCGGGTCACCCCGCAGCCGGGCGGCTTCTACGGCGGCTGGATCACCTCGTCGGTGACCGGGCCCTTCAAGGGCGTCCCGGGAAGCATGGGTTGGTGAGCCCGCCTCAACGGGTCACTCGGCGGGCCCCCAGCAGCCCGGCGAGCACCGCGCCCGCGACGATCGCCGCCAGGTAGACCCACGTGCCGGGCAGCCCCATCACGGCCACGACGCCGTTGCCCAGCCCCAGCAGGAACTGCGACAGCCCGACGACGGCCGCCCAGAGGGCGCCGCTGACGAGCCCCTCGACGGCCCCGCGGCGCTTCAGCAGCCACCCCAGCAGGGACGCCACGACCAGCATCATCGGGGCCGCCACCAGGAACATCCCGTTGATCTGGTCCAGCAGGGCCTGCGGGACGCTGCCGTCCTCCGGTGCCATGTCGTAGGTATGCGGCATTCCGAGCGCCGGGCCGATGATCGACGCCGTCAACTGCGCGATCTGGCCCACCACCGCCAGCACCAGCCCCAGTCCCAGATCGATGAGCACGCGCTTGGTCATGGCCCCTCCCGCCATCAAAGTTCCTGGTCACACGCTACTCCGGGGCCCGCGCCGGCGGGCGCCGCAGCCGGTGATGCCGGCACGGCTATTGTCGGGGCAACGCCGACGAGCGGGGGGCGCATGGGTGCAGCGGACGAGCCGGGCCGACGCGCCGCGCTGCCCCCCGAGGGCCTGACGTTCGGGGTGTCGTGCCGGTCGTCCGCGTCCGGCCCGGACCAACCCCACCCCGTCACCCTCACCCCCGACTGGCGGCTCCACACCCCCCACAACCTGGACGCCGAACGCGTCGCTGTCGCCCTCGGCGGCGTTTGCCCGTGTGTCGAGTTGGCCGACCGCACCCTGCCCGCGGTCCGCGGCTACGTCACCCACCGGCTCCGCCTCGAGCCGGCGGCGATCGCCCACGCCCCGGACGGCTCCTGGCTGCTCACCGTCGACGCCGTCGGCTGTTGCGGCGAACAGGGCTTCCCGCAGGCCCGGGACGCCGCAGCGCACCTGCGGCGTCCGCTGCATTGGGCCCGCCGCTACGGCGCGACGGTGGAGGCCGTCACGGCCCTCGCCCAGCGGATCCTGGACGCCGTCGCCACCGCGACGGGCGACCCGACGGTCGCCCGCCAGACCGTCGAGCCGCGCTGCCCCGCGCCCGGGGCAGGGGGTCCCCGGCTGGCCGAACCCAACGCCCTCGCCGTCCTGTGGGACGCCGGCCTGCACCCCGCCGACGTGGCCGCGGTCGTCGCGCAACTCGCGCCCGACGGGGCGCCGGCCACCACCCGCGGCGTCCTGGAGCGCGCCTACGCGTCCACCGGCGCGCCGGCGTCCGAGCAGGAACCGGCCACTCCCGCGCATCCCCATCCCGGACGCCGCGGGCGCCGCCGCCCCGACGAGCGCGACGCCTGGGTGCGCGCGGGCGTCCCGTTGGCGGCCGTGACCGAGATCCTGTCGGGGGAGGCCTACTCGCTCAACGACGCCCGGATCCTCGCCAACCGGCTCAGCCGGCCCGTGGCCGAGGCCGCGACGCTGCTGGCGCGCTGGCAGGCGGCCGGCATGAGCCCGCCCGTCGACACCCTGGTGGGTCTGTACTGGGGTCCTATGCTGATGGACGCCCCGCCGCCCACGGCCCTGGTGGAGCACACCCTCGACCTGGCCCGCGCCCGCGGCGTCCGGGCGACGAGGGTGGACGCCGCCCTGGCCCTGGTCCGGATCGGGACTCCCTCCGGGGCGGTGGCCATGCTGGCGGACCCCAACAGGAGGCCTGATGATCCGTACTCGCAGTGACTACGAGCACGTGTTGCAGGCCCTGGGCATCTGCGTGTCCTGCCGCATCCCGGCCCTGATCTGGGGCGATCCGGGGCAGGGCAAGACGGCGGTCGTCGAGTCGGCCCGCCTGCAGGGCTGGCACGTGGAGACCCTGATCATCAGCCACTACGAGCCGTCGGACCTCGCAGGCCTCCCCGTTCTGGTGAACGGCACGGTCGAGTTGGCGCCCCCCGGCTGGGCGGCGCGGCTGCGCGACCACGACGGCCCGGCCATCGCCTTCTTCGACGAGTTCTCGACGGCGTCGCCCGCCCTGCAGGCGGCGGCGCTGCGTCCGCTGACCCACTACGAGGTGGGGGCCCTGAAGCTGCCGCCGACGGTCAGCTTCCTGGCGGCGGCGAACCCGGCGGACGTCGCCGCGGCGGGCTGGGAGCTGGCCGCACCGACGGCGTCCCGCTTCGTGCACCTGGACTGGGAATTGCCCCTGGAGGTCTACGCCGAGGGCATGGCGACCGGGGTGTGGCCGCCGCTGCCGGTGCATCCGTTGCCGCCCGACTACGCCGATCACCTCGCCCGGCAGCGGGTGCTGGTGTCGGGCTTCCTGCGGGCGCGGTCGAGTCGGTTGACCGCGATCCCGAAGACGGCGGTGGATCGGGGCAAGGCGTTCCCGACGCCCCGCACCTGGGACTACGCCGGCCGGTTGCTGGCCCTCGCCGAGGCCGTGGACGCCCCCGCCGCGGTCTCCCGGCTGCTCGTGACCGGCTGCGTCGGCGAGGCGGCCGCGCACGAATTCCTGGCCTGGGCGGCGGCGATGGACCTGCCCGACACGGACGCCATCCTGGCCGACCCCACGGGCGGGTGGTTCGCCGACCAACGACCGGATCGCGTCTACGTCGCCCTGCAGGGCGTCGTGGCGGCGGCCGGCGCCCGGGGCGATGCCGCCACGTGGACGGCCGCAGTGCGGGCCTGCTGCGCGGCGGCGTCCGAGGCGGGGGTGGATCCGGCGGTGCCGGCGGTGCGGGCCCTGATCCGCCTCCGGCCTGCGGGTGCGGCCCTCCCGGCCGAGCTCACGGTGTTCGGGCCGGTGCTGGCGCTGGCGGGCCTGGTCGGCCCCCCGGCCCCTGTCACTCCCGGCGCGTCCAGCACTGCCGGCGACCGCCCGGCCGACGGCCGTGCGCGTCGGTGACGCGGTCGCGGCCGCGAAGCTCTGGCTGATCAGCGCCGGCGCAGCCGACCTGCCCTACCTGTCGGAGGGCCTGTACGCCCTCGTCACCGTCGAGTCGGACGCCGTCGCCACCGTCACCGCCGACGAGAGTTGGCGGCTGTACATCAACCCCGCCTACGCGGGCATGGCGGGGGTCGACGAGCTGGCCCGGGAGATCGCCCATCAGCTGTGGCACCTGTTGCTCGACCACGCAGGCCGGGCTCGGGCGGTCGGCGTCGACCGGGCCACGGGCGCGGCGTGGCGGGCGGCGTCCGACCTGGGGGTGTGCGACGCGCTGACCGGGGAGGGAGTGGTGCCCGAACGCCTGCGCGAGCAGGTGCGGTCGCTGCGGTCCGCCCGGCCCGACCTCGTCGCCGACCGGGCGACCGAGGAGTACTGGGAGCAGACCAGGATCCTCGACGTGGCGCCGCTGGACTCGGGAGAGGGCGACCGGTCCGCCCGAGGCGGCGCGCCCGAGGGCGCGGACGGCGAGGAACAGGAGGCCGAGGAGGAGGGCTCGGCGTCCGACGGGCTCCCGCGGCCCTGGGAACTGCCGCCCGAGGCAGCCGGCGGGGTCGAAGCCGTCCAGGGCGAGGACGTCCGCCGGGCCGTGGCGCTCGCCTACCGGGCCGCCGTGGCCGATCGCCCGGGGCACACGCCGGGGCTGCTCGACCGGTGGGCCGAGCAACTCGCCGAGCCGCGCCTCCCCTGGGAGTACCTGCTCGCCCAGGCGACCCGGCGCGGGGTCGGCTGGACGTCCGGCCGCACCCACACCACCTACGCGCGGCCCAACCGGCGGGCGGCGGCCACCCCGGGCATCCTGCTGCCGGGCTGGCGGCGGCAGAACCCCACCGTCGCCGCCGTCATCGACACCTCGGGCAGCGTCGACGAGCCGATGCTGGCCCGGGCGCTCGGCGAGGTGGAGGGGGCGCTGGTGGCGCTCGGGGTCGGCAGTTCCGACCTGACGGTCCTGACGTGCGACGCCGCGGTGCACACGGTGGCGCGACTCCGGCGGGCGCGCGACGCCGCGCTGGTCGGCGGCGGCGGCACCGACCTGCGGGTCGCGCTCGCCGCGCTCGACACGCTGCGGCCCCGGCCGACCCTGGCCGTCGTCTTCACCGACGGCTTCACCCCCTGGCCGGACGCCCCCCCTCCCGGCTGCGCCGTGGTCGTCGCGCTGCTGCTGCACGCCGACCAGGAGCCCCCGGACGTGCCCGCCTGGGCCACCGCGATCGAGTGCCGGGACCACGAGGCGCGCTAGAACGGACCGCCACCGGTCACCGGGCGTTCAACCCCCTGTTGCCGCGGGCGCCTACCCTCGTCCGTACATGAATACGACAGAGATGGCGGCTTGGAGGCCGCAGGTGGTGGCACTCGACATCGACGGGACGCTCGTCGACCACGCGGGAGTGCTGCCCGAGGAACTGCGCCGGTCGGTCCGGCGCGTGGTGACGGCCGGGGTTCCGGTCGTCCTGGCGACGGGGCGCGGCTGGCACGCCACCCGCCCGGTCTTCGAACAGTTGGGGCTCCCGGAGGGCCCGGCCGTGACGTCCAACGGGGCGGTGACGGTCACCTTCCCCCCCGTCCAACTCGACCGGGTCCTCACCTTCGATCCGGCCGACGTGATCGAGACCGTGCTGCGGGAGCACCCCAGCGCGGCGATCGCCGCGGAGGTCGTCGGTGAGGGCTACCGGGTGACCCGGCGGTTCCCCGAGGGCGACCTGTCGGGGCACATCGAGGTGGTGAGCGCCGAGGAGTTGGCCGGCTCCGCCGTCAGCCGGATCGTGGTGCGCGACCCGGGGGCGTCCGACGACGCCTTCGTGCGGCTCGCCGAGCGGATCGGCCTGCACGGGGTCAGCTACTTCATCGGCTGGAGCGCCTGGCTCGACATCGCGCCCCAGGGGGTCAACAAGGCCACGGCGCTCGCCGACGTGGTCGCCGACCTCGGCCACCGCGCCGGGGACGTGCTGGCCATCGGCGACGGCCGCAACGACATCGAGATGCTGTCCTGGGCCGGCCGCGGCGTCGCCCTGGGGGACGCCTCCGCCGAGGTCCGGGCCGTGGCCGACCACGTCACCGCCCGGTTCGCCGACGGCGGCACGGCGCTGGAGTTGGACCGGTGGTTCGCCGGTCGACGCGGGTTCGGTTCGGCCGCCGAGCCGACCAGGTGGGCCTCCTGACGGACGCCGAGGGGTCTGGTCGCGCCGCACCGGTTGGGCCAGGATGGGCCTCAACAGCCGAACAGGAGGCGACGATGCCCTTGAACCACTACGGCGTGCTCGTCGGCCGGGCGCTCGACCGGCGGCGGGAGGGGAGCACCGACACCCCGCACTACCAGATCCATCTGGGCACGGACGGCGGCGAGCAGTACCGCATCGCCATCAACGTGCTCTCGGCCCAGGCGCCGTCGGAACTGCTCTACCTGGTCGACGACGACTTCAAGCACCCCCTGCTGGCCGGCATCACAGGGCTGGCGGACGGGTGGCATCCGCTGCCGTCGACCCCGGGCGGGTCGGCGCTCGACTTCATCCGGGGCAACCTGTTCGATCCCGGGGCGATGCGGGTGCTGCCGCCCGACGTGTCCGGCCCGGACAACGACCTGGCCGACATCTTCGAGCACTACGTGCAGCGCGGGCTGGCCGACCCGGGGGCGCGCCTCTTCGCCTTCGGGCAGCGGTGGGGCCCCGAGGCCGGCGTGCCCGACAAGATCTTCGGCTTCCTGCCCGGCAACGGCGTCCACGACATCCACCTGAACCAGGGCAACGGCGGCGCCTACGTACGCGACGACGGGGTGTGGCAGGACGGCGGGCTGCTCTTCCACTTCCCCGGCGAGGGCCGCTGGGTGGCGGTCTTCCTGGCGTTCCAGAGCCAGGCCTGGCACACCGACGACGTCACCGGCCACGCGATCGGCGGCGGTCCGGCGCCGGACGCCCAGGCTGCGGTCGTCCGCGTGCTGGCGGCCCTGGTGAACCCGCGGGGCCCCGCGCCGGAGGACGAGTGGGTCCTGCTCCTCAATGCGTCGCCCGACCCGGTCGACGTCACCGGATGGCACCTGGCCGACCGGGCGAAGGCGCGGACGCCGCTGCCGGCCGGGGTGTTGGCGTCGGGCGACACCGTCACCGTGCACCTGGGGGTCGGTGGGGCGGTGCTCGGTAACAAGGGCGGGCAGATCACCCTGCTGGACGCCGCCGGGCTGAAGGTGCACGGCGTGTCCTACACCGAGCCGGACGCCCGCGACGGCTGGGTCGTCGTGTTCTGACTCTCGGGCGACCGCCCGGTGGGGGGCTGGGGGACGCCGCGGCCCCCGGCTACCCTGGCTCCATGCAGCCGCTGCGCAGCGTCCTCACCCTTCTCCTGCTGACCGTGCTCGCGCTGGTCGGGGCGTCGCCGGCCCAGGCCGCCGACGAGCACCCCACGTGGCGCGTGCAACGCTCCGAACAACAGGTCACCCTCGACCGCTCCGGCCTGGCCACGGTGCGCCTCGACCTCTACTTCGACTTCGCCAACGACCCGGGGCGCGGCCCCTACCTGTGGTTCCCCCTCCGCCAGGAGGTGACGGGCGACCCGAACGTCTGGCGCATGTACGACGTCACCGTCACCTCGGTCACCAGCACCACCGGCGCCTCGACGGAGCTGAAGCAAGAGGTCGACGACGGCAACCTCGTCGTCCGCATCGGCTCGGCCAACCGGCAGGACCGCCGCGGCGTCCAGCACTACGTCATCGACTACACGCTCCGCGGCGCCGTCGAACCCGGCGCATCCTCGGGTACCGACGAGTTCAACTGGAACGCGGTCGGGCTCGGCTGGGACGTGCCCATGGACGCCGTCCGCGTCCGGCTCACCGGGCCGGCAGCCAGCCAGCGCACGGCGTGCTTCGAGGGCAAGACCTTCAGCCGCGTGTGCCAGGCGGGAGCGCCGGCGTCCACCGTCGAGTACACCGCCGGGCCGCTGAAGAAGGGCGAGGGCGTCCAGGTGGTCGCCGGGTACCCGGTCGGCACGTTCGTCGGCGCCGAACCCCGCTACGAGAAGCGGCTCACCATCGGCAACATGTTCCCGCTCACGCCGGCCGCGGCCGGTCTCACGGCCGCTCTCGCCGCGCTCGGTCTCGGCGGGCTGGCGCTGCAGGTGCGCCGCTCCCGCGACGAGGCGTACGTCGGGCTCACGCCCGGCCTGCGACCGACGGCCGGCGACGGCACCCGTATCGCCGCTGCCGCGAAGACGCCGGTAGCGGTGCAGTTCCGGCCCCCGGAGGGGGTGCACCCCGGCGAATTGGGCACCCTCATCGACGGCTCGGCCGGCACGATCGACGTGTCCGCGACCCTGATCGACCTCGCCGTGCGCGGCCATCTGCGCATCACCGAGGAGGAGAAGAAGGTGTGGCGGTTCGACCGGCTGCGCGGCGACGACCCGCTCACCGGGCCGGAACGGCACCTGATCGAGTCCCTGTTCGCGGACGGCCCCAGCGTGCGCACCGACGAGATCAAGGCGCCCGCCTATTCCAAGGCTTTCCCCGGCACCCAACTCGCCCTCGACAAGCGGGTGACCCAGGAGCTGGGTTGGTTCCACCGCCGGCCCGTCCTCACGCGGTCCCTGGTCATCGCGGCCGGCATCGGCCTGATCCTGTTCGGCGTGGGCCTGGGCCTCGTGCTGGCGGTCACGGCCGGGCTGGGCCTCGCCGGCCTGGCCCCGGTGGTGGTCGGCATCCTGACGATCGCGTTCGCGGGCCGGTTCACCCGCCGGACCGCCGACGGCACCGCCGTGCTCGCCCAGACCCGTGGCTTCGAGCTCTACCTGCGGACGGCCGAGGCCGACCAGATCAAGTTCGAGGAGTCGATCGACGTCTTCAGTCGCTACCTGCCCTACGCGATCGTGTTCGGCGTCGCCGAGCGCTGGGCGAAGGTGTTCCAGGACCTCGCCGCCCAAGGCCGCTACGAGCCGGACTCCAGCTGGTACGTGGGTCCGCCCGGCGCCTTCTACGCCCCCGGGTTCGCCCACTCGATGGGCGATCTGGGCCAGCAGCTGGGGGCCAGCATGATGCAGTCCGCCGCCCCCAGCGGCGGCAGCGGCGGCGGGTCCGGGTTCTCCGGCGGCGGCGGCTTCGGCGGCGGGGGCGGCGGCGGCTGGTGAGTTCGTCGCGGGCCCGGGGATCCGTTCCGCTCCGCTTTCCGGCGTCCGCTCCCCCTGCAGCGGGAGCGGAACGCGGTAAGCGGAGCGGACGCCGCTGACGCGCGCCTCAGGCGTCCAGGAAGGACAGCACCATCCGGTTGAACGTGTCGGCGTGCTCGATCTGCAGCCAGTGGCCGCAGCGGTTGATCAGGACGAGGTGCGCGTCCGGGATCAGTTGGACCAGCCGCAGCGAGTTCTCGAAGTGGACGACCCGGTCGTCGCGGCCGTGGAACAGCAGCGTGGGCGCCTTGATGGTGGCGACCCGGGCGAAGTCCAACTCGACGATGGCGCGCTTGCCGACGCCGTCGAGGAAGTTGCGGTTGTGCTCGGGGTGGGCGGCGACCATGTCGGCGCGCGCCTGGATGAGCGCGTCGGTGGCGAAGGTCGAGTCGAACGTCATCACGTCGACGAGTTGCCGCATGGTGTCGAACGTCGGTTCGCGGTAGCCCTTCTGCAGGATCTTCAGCCCCTCGGTCAGGCCGCCGGCGCCGAACAGGCCGGGAGCCCCGGCGGAGGATCCCATCGTGATCAGCTTGTCGACCCGGTCGGGGTGCTCGTAGCCGAACCGGACCGTGGTGCCGCCGCCCATCGAGTTGCCGACCAGGGACGCCTTCTCGAGCCCGAGGGCGTCCAGCAGGTCGGCGACGTTCGTCGGGTGGTCGCGGTCCGCCCAGGACACGGTGTCGGACTCGCCCCAGCCGGGCATGTCGGCCGCGATCACGTGGTAGCGCTCGGCCAGCACCGGGATGTTCTTGGAGAAGTTGCTCCACCCGGTGGCGCCCGGGCCGGAGCCGTGCAGCAGCACGACCGCGGGGGCGTCCGCGGGGCCCGCCTCGTTGATGTGCAGGGTCGCGCGGCGGGTGGCCACCAGGCGGCTGGTGTTGTCGTAGGTGAGTTCCATGTCGTTCCCCTGTCAGTCGGTGCGGGCGGTGAGGAAGCCGAAGCCGGCGATCCACTCGGGGATCGCGCGATAGTAGCGGTCGACCGCCGAGTACGGTCCGGACGCCGCGAGTGCGGCGAACGCCGCGATCCAACTGCGGACCTCGTGCGCCGAGTGCCCGCCCTGGTCGGTCATGCCGTCGGGCGTCCAGTCGTCGAAGCGCTCGAGGTCGCCGGAGGCGCACAGGTCGAGCAGCCCCTGGTCCCACGCCTCGTTCAGCGGGGCCAGCGGCAGCGTCCCGGCGGCGAAGTCGAGGCCCGCCTGGATGACGCGCTGCTGCCGGGCGGCGCGGGCCTCGGGGGTCGGGTTGCGGCCCGCGAGCAGGAAGTCCCGGACGGCCGGCGGGGCCGTATCCCAGCGGGGCACGGGCGGGTCGTGCGACAGCCCCCCGGATCCGATGACCAGCACCCGCTCGTCGAGCGTCGCCAGGTACTCCCCGATCGCGCGGCCGAACGCGCGCACCCGCCGCACCGGCCCGAACGGCTCGGCGACGCCGTTCACGAACACCGGCACGGTCGGGTAACGGTCGATCGAGCCGAACAGCATCTCGGGCAGTTGCACGGCGCCGTGGTCCAACTGGGCGCCGCGGGAGATCGCCACGTCCACTCCGGACGCCAGCACGTGCCGGGTCATCGCGTCGGCGATGCCCTCGGGCACCTGGAACGGTCCCTCCTGGGTGTCGTAGTCGCCGACGCCGGAGCCGGCGTAGCAGATGGCGAACGGTGGCATCAGGTCGTAGAAGAACCCGTTGTAGTGATCGGGGCCGAACGACACGACCAGGGTCGGGTCGACCTCGGCCACGAACGCGCGGGCCCGCTCGAACACGGCGTCCACCTCGGCGCGCGCCTGCGCCCCCGGGTCGTTGAACATCATCAGCGGGCTGTGCGACATGCACAGCAGGGACACGCTCACAGCTTTTCCTTCATCGCGCGAGTTTCTTGAGGTCGACCGTCGGGTCGGCCAGGAGGTCGGGGTCGACCGCGATGCCGCGGTCGATCATGCGCCGGGCGGCGCGGATGGTGTGCCCGCCGTCGATGGCCGCCGCCCCCAGCAGTCGGTGGTCGTCGTCGAGGCGGAAATCGGCGACGAGCCGGCCCTCGCGTTCCCGCGTGACCGCGTGCCCGGATGCCAGCGAGCCGACGGCCTCGACGTGGACGCCGTACCGATCCGACCACATCCACGGCGCCGTGCCGGGCGGGGGCTCCTGACCCAGGACGGCCGCGGCCGCCCGTTGGCCGCTGTGCACCGCCGACTCCCAGTGTTCGTGCCGGTGCAGCAGGTCGCCCTCCGGCGTCCGGGTGCGGGAACTGTCACCGACGGCGTACACACGCGGGTGCGACGTGCGCTGCCCGGCGTCCACCAGGACCCCGTTGTCGACGTCCAGGCCGGCCGCCACCGCGAGTTCCACGTCGGGGATCAGGCCGATGGCGATCAGGACGGCATCCGCCTCGACGTCGAAGCCGCCGTGGGCCGCCCCCTCGTCGATGACCACCCGCCAGACGTCGCGGGCGGGCTCGATCGCGGTGGTCTGCCCACACACGACGTGCACCCCGTGCTCGGCGTGCATCGCCTGCAGGGCCGCGGCGACGCTCTGGCCGACCGCCGGAACCAGCGGGATCTCCACCGGGTCGATGAGGGTGACGTCGGCGCCCGCCTTGACGGCCGTCGACGCCACCTCGGCGCCGATGAGGCCGGCGCCGATGACCGCCAGCCGGCGCCCGGGCGCCAGGAACGGGCGGAGCGCGTCGGCGTCCGTCTTGGTGCGCAGGACGTGGAGTCCGGGCAGGTCGCCGCCCGGGATCCGCAACCGCCGGGCGTGCCCGCCCGTCGCCAGCACCACCACGTCGGCCGCCAGCACCCGCCCGTCAGCCAGGGTGACCCGGCCCGCGTCGGCGTCCAGCCCGACGGCTCGGCCGGCGACCAGGTCGACGGCGTGCTCGGCGAACCAGGACGCCGCCGCGAAGGCGAGCTTCTCGGCGGGAGCGGTGCCGGCCAGGTACTCCTTCGACAGGGGCGGCCGGTCGTAGGGCACCGGATCCGGGTCGACGATCGTCAGCGCCCCCGCGAACCCGCGGCGGCGCAACTCCTGCGCGGTCGTGAAGCCCGCCAGGCCGCCCCCCACCACGAGGACCGACGTGGCCACCGGCATCATTCGGCCTCGTCGCCCGCGACCGCGCCCTCGACGGGGACGCCGACGTGCAACCAGATCTCGTCGCCGCGCACCTCGACCCGGTGGGTGCGTGCCGGGAGGGACGCCGGCAGGCACAGGGCCTCGCCGGTGCACAGCGAGAACTTCGCCGAGTGGATCGGGCACTCGACCTCGTCGCCCTCGATCCACCCCTCGGCCAGCGAGGCGTGCTCGTGGGTGCAGGTGTCGTTCAGCGCGCGGTACTCGCCGTTGGAGAAGAACACCGCGATGTCGTCGCCCCACCCGGTGGTGGAGCGGGGGACCACGAGGGCCTCCTCGTCGGCGATCTCCCCGACGGTGGCGACCTTGATGGGCTCGGTCATGAGGGCAACTCCTTCTGGATCACGTGGCTGGGGGACGCGCCCCCGGGTGCCCGGCGGCGTCCGGGGATCAGTAGAACAGGCTCAGGTTCTTGATCAGGATCGTCGACATGTCGAACAGGATGCGCCGCTCCTTGATCAGGTATCCCCACTCGGACTCGGGCGCCCGCACGATGGTGTCGGTGCGCTCGCCGGTGATGTAGTCCTGGTAGCGCTGGCCCATCGAGCGGTAGTCGAGGAAGTTCGACTTCACGACGAACTCGCCCGCGGCCGGCCCGGCGGCGACGCGCACGTTGGTGATGAGGTGGCGCGCCCGCGACGGCGGCTCCTCGCCCCAGGCCTGGTTCGTGAGCAGTCGGTCGACCCGCTGCTTGAGCTGCACCTTGTTCTCCTCGAAGTAGACCGAGGTGCCGAACTCGCTGATGCGCTTGCTGCGCTCGCGGGCAACGCGGTCCTCCTGGGTCGGGGCCCAGTACAGGCAGTCCTCGTGGAAGAAGTCGAGCCAGGCGCCCCACTTCCAGTCGTCGAGCACCGCGACCTCCTCGTAGAGGAAGCGGGTGAGGGCGCGCTCGTCCGCGGGATCCACGGCGGCCAGCAGGGTGGTGATGGTGTCGGTCATGTCACGCCTCGTCTCGTCGTCACTTGCCCAGGCGGTGCTCTGCGCGCAACCGCTTGATCTCAGCCCAGTCCTCGCCGGTCATGAGGTCGAGGTAGTGGGCGTACATGTTGATGGCCGCATTGTCGGAGAAGACGTGCGCGGTCGACCCGCCGGGGTAGCAGCCCTCGTCCCACTGGATGGGGGCCCCGGTCATCTGGTAGGTGAAGCCGGAGTCGCGGGCGACGGCGCCGCGGAGGATGTGCTGCATCTCCTCCCAGTTCAGGGCGTCGTCGGCCTCGAACATGCCGGCGGGGGAGAACGTCCGCATGACGTCGCGGCGGATCGAGTCCTTCGTCTCCTCGTCGGCATCCTTCGGGACGAACGCCCAGGACCAGACCTCCTGCTCGTTCGGGCCGCGCGGGTGGGTGACCCGGATGGTGTAGTTCCCCAGCAGCATGAACGTCGGGAAGATGTTCAGGTGACCCCGCACCTCGCGGTCGTCGCCCAGGCGGCGGGCGATCTGCTCGGCGACCTCGGGGCGGGCCTCGTAGCGCTGCATGGCCTGCCCGGTGTTGGGCACCTCGGCGCCCTTGAGGCCGTACCAGGCGCCGCCGTGGCCGTAGTCGGCGAAGAATTGACGGCCGACCGGGTTCGTGCCGCGCTTGGTGCGGTCGGCGGCGTCCGAGCCCTTGTTGAGCACCATGCCGGCCGAGGCGTGCGTGATCTCGCTGTGCTGCATGTCGGAGGTGGGCTGCTCGGCCATGTACTTCCAGTTGTTGGGCAGCACCCACTTGTGGAAGGCGACGGCCTCCATGCCGCCGTCCCAGCGGTCGATGTAGCCGTCGAGGTAGTACTTGGCGCTGCCGAGGTACTCCTCGAAGCTGGGGGCGTCCTCGTCCCAGGTGCCGAACCAGAAGCCCTTGTAGCACTCGAGGCGGGGCACGCGGCGGGCGCCCCAGTCGGCCCGGTCGAAGGCGTCGGGGTAGGCGGTGTCCTGGCGGGGCACCTGGCGCAGGCTGCCGTCCAGGTCGTAGGACCAGCCGTGGAAGGTGCAGGTGAAGGCCTTGGCGGTGCCGCGGTCGGCGCGGCAGATCCGCATGCCGCGGTGGCGGCACTGGTTCAGGAACGCCACGACCGACTCGTCCTTCTGCCGGACGATCAGGATCGGGTCCTCCCCGATGTAGGTCTGCAGGTAGTCGCCCCGCTTGGGGATCATCGAGTCGTGGGCCAGGAAGTTCCACGAGCGCTTCCAGACCTTCACCAGTTCCTGTTGGTAGAGGTCCTCGTCGGTGAACAGGTGGCCGCTGAGCCGCCCGTTGGGGATGTCGATCAGTCGCGTCACGTCAGTCATGCGGGCTCCCTCGCTCGGTTCTCACATGCCTACTTGAGTACTTGCTCAAGTAAGTGAATGGGTTGAAGATAGCTAGCGGCGGGCGGCTCCTCAAGGGTTGTTCCCGCTGGGTGGGAGGAGTGCGGGTGGCCGTGGCGAGAGGGCCCCGGGAGCGCGGCGAGAGCACGCGCCGGCGCATCCTGGACGCCGCGCGGCGCCTCGCCGCCGAGCGCGGCTATCAGGGCACGACGCTGGCCATGATCCAGCGGGAGGCGGGTGTCCACCCCGGCTCGCTGTACTGGTTCTTCGCCGACAAGGATGCCCTGTTCGCGGCCCTCGTCGAGTCGAGTTACCGCGACGCCCAGGACGCCTCCGTCGTCGTCGGCGACTCGCCGAATCCGGTGCGCAGCGTGCTGCAGGGCATCGTCGACAACCCCGCCCGGTTCGGCCTGTGGCGGTTCAACGTGCAACTGATGCTGGACGCCGAACTGCGCGACTCGAAGACCGCGCAGGTCATCCGCGCCCTGCGGGTGGACAGCCAGAACGCCATGGTCGCCTCGTGGCTGTCCGTCCTCCCCGAGGAGGTCGTCGCTCGGCGTCCCGAACTGCCCAGCCAACTCGCCGACCATGCCCTCGCCTGCGTCGAGGGCTGCATCCTGGCGCGCGTCGCCGGGCGGCCGGTGGACGAGGGGGCCGTGACCACGCACGTGTCGCGCGTGCTCGACACGCTCGTCCAGGACGCCTGCCGCGCGGCGGGCGTCCCGACCCCGGAGGCGATCCGCGACCGGATCGCGTCGACAAGGAATGGAGAGGAATCGGCATGGGCTGGCTCGACGGACAGGTGATCGCGCTCACCGGGGGAGGCTCCGGCCTCGGCCGGGCGCTGGTGGACGCTTTCGTGGAGGAGGGCGCCCGGGTCGCGGTGCTCGAATACTCGCCCGACAAGGCCGCGGCCCTGCGGGGTAGCACCGATCCCGAGCGGGTGGTCGTCGTCGAGGGCGACGCCGGCACCTACGCCGCCAACGAGGCGGTCGTGCAGGACGCCGTCGGGCGCTGGGGCCGCCTCGATTGCTTCGTGGCCAACGCCGGCGTGTGGGACTTCGCCCGCGGGGTCGCCGACCTGACGCCCGACGAACTGGACCGGGGGTTCGACGCGCTCTACCGGGTCAACGTCAAGGCCCCCCTGTTGGGGGTGAAGGCGGCCCTCGACCACCTGCGCGCCACCCGCGGTTCGGCCATCGTGACCCTGTCGAACGCCGCCCTCTACCCGGGCGGGGGCGGGCCGTTGTACGTCTCGTCGAAGCACGCGGGCGTGGGGTTGGTGAAGCAGTTGGCCTACGAACTGGCTCCCGACGTACGGGTCAACGCGGTGGCGCCCGCCGGCATGGTGAGCGACCTGCGCGGCCCGGCCGCGCTGGGGATGGGGGACATGACCGTCGCCAGCGACACCTTCGCCGAGGCGGTGGCCCGCAAGTCCGCGCTGCGCCGGTGCCCCGAGGCGGCCGACTACGCCGGGGCCTACGTGCTGCTGGCCTCGCGGCGCTACAGCCGGACCACCTCGGGCAGCGTCCTCGACGTGGCCAACGCCAAGGGGCTGATCGGCCGCGTCGTCGACGACCTGCTGGCCCCGAACGCCTGAGGCGCGGGGGGGCCGGGTCTGATCAGGCGAGCGGCCGGGTGTCCTCGGCCATCCGTTCGCGGCGGTCGCGTTGTCTCGCGCGTCGGCGGATCGGCCGGTCGTGCCACAGGATGCCGGCGACGAGCCACGCGCCGCCGGTGAGGGCGACCAGGAAGACCGCGGTGGCCAGCGCCGGGTAGCCGGCCACGGTCGGGCCCGCGTTCACGAACATGAGCAGGGCTCCCGCGACGATCATGGCGGCCAGCACCAGGCCAGCGGTGAGTCGGTTGGCGACCTGCCCGAGGACGCTCAGCACGCGGCTCTCGTCGAAGGCCTTGACCCGCAGTTCCAGTTCGCCCTGCGCGAGCGACTCGAGGATGCGGTTGGCCCGGCGCGGCAGCCGGCTGACGAATTCCTTGCCCTCGAGGGAGTCGACGAACAGTGCGCCCGCGGACGGCTTCCAGCCCGCCTCGATGATGGTGGCGATGTTGTCGGAGATCGCGTCCACGGGGGAGAACCCCGGGTCGAGGTGTTGGGTCGCCTTGTCGAGGTTGAGCAGGGCCTTCGCCACGAGGGTCATCTCCGCGGGGGGCCGCAACCCGTGAGCCCCCGACAGCCGGGCCAGCTCGATCATCACCGAGCCGGTCTGCAGGTCGGCGCCCAGGGAGAGCGTCGACGACACCAGGTGCGCCACGTCGTCGCGGAAGGCGGCGGCGTCGAAGTCGGGGAGCGGGTGGCCCATCCCGGCGAGGGTGGACGCCGCGGCGTCCCCGTCGCCATCGGCGATGCTCACGAGCAGCTTGACGAGCGAGTTGCGCACCGGTTTGGGGATGCGGGCCACCATGCCCAGGTCGATCAGCCCCAGCTTGCCGTCGGGGGTGAGCAGCAGGTTGCCCGGGTGGGGGTCGGCGTGCAGCACCCCGTCCACCAGCATGGCGCGCAGCATGAACCGGAACAGCGCCCCGGCGAGCCGGGGTCCGTCGACGTCCAGCAGGCCCAGCGGCGTCACGTCGGTGACCTTCTTGCCCGGGACGAACTGGAGCGTCAGGACGGCGTCCGTGGAGTAGTCGGCGATCGGCAGCGGGACGACGAGGTCGTCCTCGTCGCGGGCCAGATCGGCGAACAGGCGCAGGTGCGCGGCCTCCTTGCGGTAGTCGAGTTCGTCGGCCATGCTGCGCCGGAACTGGCCGAGCATCCGGGACGCCCCCAGCCGCGGCCCGAGCGGCGTGTTGCGGTCCACGAAGTCGGCGAGTTGGGTCAGCGAGGCCAGGTCCTGGCGCACCTGATCGCGGGCCCCGGGCCGCAGCACCTTGACGACGACTTCCTTGCCGGTGCGGGTGGTCGCGCGGTGCACCTGGGCGAGGGACGCCGTCGCCATCGGGGTGTCGTCGAACGCGCTGAACAGCGTCGAGACGGACGCCCCCAACTCGGTCGCGATCACCCCTCGGACGTCGTCGACCGGCGCCGCGTCGACCTGGTCCTGCAGCCGGGCGAGGGCGGACGTGTAGGAGGCGGGCAGCAGATCCTCGCGTGTGGAGAGCAGCTGGCCGAATTTGATGTAGGCGGGCCCGAAACTCTCGAGGGTGCGGGCGAAATCTTCGCCGTCGGCGGCCGTGGCGGCCTCGTCGTCCGCCCCACCGGCGGAGGTTGCCGTTGCTGCCCGGAACGCCTTGGCGTGCTTGGCGAGCAGGGTGCCCAGCCGGGCGATGGTGGTCAGGTCGGGCATGGCTCTCCCGTCGGGCGGGCGCCCCCGCGCCCGCCCGCCCACGCTAGTGCCCGGCGACCCGGCCCACCAGGTGGGGCCGGGAGCCGTCCGCCGTGAGCACGGCGAACCCCCAGCCGGACGCCGCGGGTGCGGCCCCGAACAGGACCGTCCCCGGGAGCAGGACGGGCTTGGTGAACGACACCGTCGCAGTGTGGGCCGCGGGCAGGCGTCCGCCGAGCGCCGCGAGGGCCCGGGCGTGGAGCCACATGCCGTGCGCGATCGGCCGGCGGAAACCGAACAGCCGGGCCGTCGCCGGGTGCAGGTGGATGGGGTTGACGTCCCCCGACACGGCCGCGTAGCGGCGGCCCAGGTCCGCCGGCAGCCGCCAGCGCTGGGCGGGGGGCGGCGTCCTGTCCCGGCTGTCCCGGGCCGCGGCGTCCGGGGCCGCGGCGTCCGGGGTGGCGGCGTCCGGGGTGGCGGGGGACGCCGATCGGCGGGCGAGGTACGTCGACCGCCCCACCCACACCGGTTCGGCGGCCACGTATGCCTCGCCGACAAGGTCGAAGGTGCTGCCGCGCCGGTGGCCGGCCAGGCGCTCGGCGCGCACGCTCAGCCGCAGCCGCTCGCCCACCCCGACCGGCCGGAGCAGCGTCATCTCGTTCGAGGCGTGCACCAGCCCGGCCAGGGGGAACGGGAAGTCCCGTTCGGCCATCAGCGCGACCTGGAGGGGGAACGTCAGCACGTGCAGCCAGGTCGACGGGACGGCGTCCCGGAGCGTGCTGCCGCACAGGCGGGCGTAGGCGGCCAGGCGGGCCGCGTCCTGGGTGTGGTCGTTCACCACGACCCGGGCCGCGGGCAGGACCGACGTGCGCCCGCGGCGTCCGGTGGCGGCCAACGCCCGCACGAACAGGGGCCCGACGTCGGGCAGGGCGGGCAGGATCCGCTCCTCGGGCGGGGCCGCCATCAGGCACCCACCAGGTTCTGCCCGCACACCCGGATGACCTGGCCGGTCACCCCGCCGGACGCCGGGTCGCACAGGTAGGCGATGGTCTCGGCGACGTCCACCGGCAACCCGCCCTGCCCGAGCGAGCTGGCGCGGCGGGCCACCTCGCGCTTGACGAAGGGGATGGCGGCCGTCATCTCGGTCTCGATGAAGCCCGGCGCCACGGCGTTGACGGTGATCGGACGCCCGGCCAGTTCGGCCGCCTGCGCCCGCACGAGCCCGATCACCCCCGCCTTGGACGCCGCGTAGTTCGCCTGGCCGGGGTTGCCCGCGATGCCGGACGTGGAGGCGATCGACACCAGGCGCGCGCGCTCGCCCAGCCCGCCCGGCAGCGTCGGGTCCCGCAGCGCCTCGTTCATACGCAGCTGGGCGGCGAGGTTCACGTCCAGCACGGCCGCCCACCGCTGCTCGTCGAGGTTGGCGATCAACCTGTCGCGGGTGATGCCGGCGTTGTGCACGACCGCCCAGATCCGGGCCTCGGCGCCGTGCACCGTGGCGACGTGGCGCGCGATCGCCCGGCCGGCGTCCGGGCCGGTGATGTCGAGTTGCAGCGCGGAGCCCCGGACCTGGTTGGCGACGCGTGCCAGCGAGTCCCCGGAGGCGGGCACGTCGACGGCGACCACGACGGCGCCGTCCCGGGCGCAGGTGCGCGCGAGGGCGGCCCCGATGCCGCGGGCGGCGCCGGTCACCACGACGACCCGGCCCGCCAACGGCTGGGTCGGGTCGCCCGCGGCGTCCGGGTCGGGGGCGGGCCCGACGCGCCAGGCCTGCCCGCTGACGAAGGCCGACCGGCCGTCGAGCAGGAAGCGCAGGGTCGAGGCCACGTCGGACGCCGAGGCCCCCGCCTGCACCTGGAGGAGATTCGAGGTGGACCCGCCGCGCAGTTCCTTGGCGACCGTCCGGTTCAGCCCGTCCAGGGCCTGCGCGACCGTCTGGGCCTCGAGGCCCTCGACCCCGGCGGCGTCCCGGGCGAGGAGCACGACGCGCCCCGAGCGCTCCAGGGACCGCATGGCCGGGCGCAGCACCTGCCGCAGGAGTTCGAGGTCAGCGATCGCCCGGACGCCGGTGGCGTCGACGACGAGCGCCCCGGGACGGATCGGGTAGGCCGGCGGCACCGGGTGCCCTTGCTCGTCGAGCGTCCGCGACTCGGGCAGGTCGCGCAGCGCCGCGATCGCCTCGATGCCGAGGACGCCCACCGTCGCCCGCCCGAGGCCGCCGCCGGGAAGCTCGGCCAGCGCCACGGGGCCCGCCGGCGCCACCCGGCCGCGCCGCAGGACGGGGGGATCGGCGAGGCCCGCGCGCCGCGCCAGGGCCCGCACCGGGGGCGTCCGATAGGCCTGCTCGAGCAGCGAGCGGGACATCAGCAGGCCTCCAGGATCGCGGTGACGCCCTGGCCGCCGGCGGCGCAGATGGAGACCAGCCCGCGGGCGCCCGGGCCCCGGGCGGCCAGCATCTTCGCCAGTGAGGCGACGATCCGCGCCCCGGTCGCCGCGAACGGGTGGCCGGCGGCCAGCGAGGAGCCGTTGGTGTTGAGCCGGGAGCGGTCGACCACGCCGGTGCCCTGGGCCTCCAGCGCCGCCAGGGTGGCCAGCACGGTGGCGGCGAACGCCTCGTGGATCTCGATGAGGGCGAAGTCGTCGAGCGTGAGCCCGTTGCGGGCCAGCAGCACCGGGATCGCCCGGACGGGGGCGAGCAGCAGGTCCTCCGCGCCCAGCGGATAGTCGGCGGCCGCCACCTGGGCGTCCACCACGCGGGCCAGCACGGGCCAGTTCCGGGCCCGCGCCACCCCCTCCTCGGCCAGCAGGACGACGGCGGCGCCGTCGGTCAGCGCGGTCGAGTTGCCGGCCGTCATGGTGGCGCCGGGGCCCGTGCCGAACACGGTGCGGAGCTTCGCGAGGGCGTCCGGGCTGGTGTCCGGCCGCAGCACGGTGTCCCGGGTCACGCCCAGGTACGGGGTGACGAGGTCGTCGAAGAAGCCCTCCGCCCAGGCGCGCGCCAGGTTCTGGTGGGACGCCAGCGCGAGGGCGTCCTGGTCGGCCCGGGTGATGCCCCAGCGCTCGGTGGTGAGGGCCTGCGACTCGCCCATCGACAGCCCGGTGCGCGGCTCGACGACGGCGGGGGGGACGGGGGCGAGGTGGGCGGGTCGCACGCCCGCCAGCGCCTGGAGGCGCGCGGGCAGCGTCCGTGCGCGCCCTGCCCTCAGCAGCGCCCGCCGCAGGGGCTCGCTGGCGACCAGGGGGGCGTCGGACGCGCTGTCGGCGCCCCCCGCGATGCCCGTGTCGGCCTGGCCCAGCCGGATCTTGTTCGCGACGTAGATCACCGCCTCCAGGCCGGTGCCGCAGGCCTGTTGCAGGTCGCACGCGGGGGTGTGCGCGTCGAGCGCCGAGCCCAGCACGGCCTCGCGGGTGAGGTTGAAGTCGCGGGTGTGCTTGAGGACGGCCCCCGCCACCACCTCGCCGACCTCCTGGCCCGCGAGCCCGAACCGGGCCACCAGGCCGTCGAGCGCAGCGATGAGCAGGTCGGAGGCACCGGCCTGCGCGTAGGGGCCGTTCGCCTTCGCGAAGGGCGTGCGGTTGCCGCCGACGATGACGGCTGAGCGGTCGGTCACGGCTGCCTCCCTGGGATCCGGGCGCCCCGGCCGGCGCCCGATCGTCCCAGTCTGCGGGCCGCGCGCGTCCTTGTCACCGGGCCGGAGAACTCAGCTTGATCAAGGAACTGGTGTGCGCGGGCCCTAACGTATAATCTTTGAGTGTGAGACTAGAGATTACGCGCCGTGCGGATCTGGCGGTCCGGGCGTTGCGGGCCCTCCAGCCCCCGGGGGTGCGCCGCACGGCAGGCGACCTCGCGGGCGACCTCGACACCACCGCGGGGTTCCTGGCCCAGGCCATGACCCCGCTGGTCCGGGCGGGGTGGGTGGGCTCGGTGCCCGGACCCGGCGGCGGCTACGTCGCCCGCGACGCCGGGCCCACCCTGCTCGCGGTGCTCGAGGCGGTCGACGGTCCCACGATCAACGGGCAGTGCGTCGTGGCGGGGCACCCCTGCCGCGACGACGACCCCTGCGCCCTCCATCACGCGTGGCTCACCGCCCGCGCCGCCCTGTTGGACACCCTGGCCGCCACGCCGGCCATCGACCCGAAGGAGACCCCATGATCGACCTCACCCGCGCCCTCGGCGACCTCGTCACGGAGGATCCCCGCCGCGCCCGCGTCCTGGAGAGCCTCAACCTCGACTACTGCTGCCACGGCGACCGCAGCCTCGCCGAGGCGGCCCAGGAGCAGGGTTTGGACGCCGCGGGCGTCGCCGCCCAGCTCGACCTGCCCGACCGTAGCCCCGCCCCGCCGTGGCAGTCGCTGGGCATGGCCGACCTCGCCGACCACATCGAGCAGGTGCACCACGGCTACCTGTGGGGGGAACTGCGCGGCCTCGGCGAGCTCGTCGCCAAGGTCCACTCGGTGCACGGCGAGCGCCACCCCGAACTCGCCCAGGTGTTCCGCGACTACGTGGAACTCGCCAACGAGTTGGCCCAGCACCTGCAGAAGGAGGAGCGCATCCTCTTCCCCGCCATCCGCGCCCTCGACGGGCGGGCGGACGAGGGGTTCGGGTGCGGCGTGCTGGGGCCCATCCGGCAGATGATGCTCGAGCACGACCACGCCGGCGACCTGCTCGCCAGCCTCCGCGCCACCACCGGCGGCTTCGCGGTGCCGGCGGACGGCTGCGAGTCCTACCGGCAGATGCTGGCCCGGCTGGAGGAGATGGAGGGCGACCTGCACGAGCACATCCACAAGGAGAACAACGTGCTCTTCCCGCGGGCGCTCCAGGCGGACGCCGCGGGCGCCTGACGCGACGGCGTCCCGGCGGCGGCGTCCCCGCGTCGGCCTCCCAGCGACGGCGTCAGCGGCGTCAGCCGCGCCGGACGAGCGGGGCCACCCGGTAGGGGATGACCTCGCGCAGGAACACGCTGGTCGACGTGCGCAGGATGCCCGGGCAGAGCCGGATCTCCTCGGCCACCCGGTAGAGGTCCTCGGGGTCCTTGGCGACCGCCCGGCAGAGCAGGTCGGTGCCGCCGGCGGGGGCGACGCATTCCAGGACCTCGGGGATCTCGCTGACCGCCGCGATCGCGTCGTCCAGTCGGTGCTGGTCGAGTTCGGTGGCGACGCTCGCCGCCAGTCCGCGGCCCAGCGCGGCGGGCAGCACCCGCGAACTCGCCAGCCGGAGCACGCCCTCGCGGGTCATCCGGTCGAGGCGGGCCTGGATGGTGCCCCGCGCCAGCCCGGTCCGTTGCGAGATCGTCATGGTGGGCATTCGGGGGTCCTCGTCCAGCACGACGAGCAGCATCCGGTCGGTGGCGTCGAGCAGGTACATCGAACCTCCCTGGTCGATCTGATCAATCTGCGGGCCGGCGGTGGCCTCTGATTGAGCATAGTGCGCAATCTGCTGGGCGGCAGTTGCGCAGATTGCGGCCTTGGTGGTGATGTTGGTCACGGCGGAGGACACAATCCGGACGCCGACGGCAGGCCGGCCGGCTCACCACCCGGAGCCACAAGGTCAGGGCTCAGGCCCGCGCCGCTGACCCGAGGGGCCGCGACCCGGCCCGGGGGTGCGAAGGAAGGGACCGCCCCGCCGCGAGAGCGGCGTTGGGCGGCGCCGCTGCCATGATGGGCGCCATGACGGCACGGCTCGATCGCGAAGACGCCCACATCCTGTCCTGGGTCACCTGCGCCACGGCGCGGGACGGACGCCTCGTCCTGGACGCCTCGGCGTTCTTCCCGGGTGGCGGCGGGCAGCCCGCCGACACCGGCCTGATCCGCTGGTCGGGGGGCGAGGCGGTCGTGACCGCCGTCCGCGAGGAGGGCGGCGACATCGTCATCGAGACGGACGCCCCCCTGCCGGACGGCACCCACGTCCTCGAGTGCGCGGTGGACGCGCCGCGCCGGCGGCTGCTCATGCGCACCCACACCGCCTTCCACGTGCTCGCGGCGGTGCTGGGCGAAGGGGGGAGCCAGGTGACCGGCTGCCAGCTCGAGCCCGGCCGCGGCCGCGGCGACTTCACCGGCATCGGCGCCGCCGAGGCCCGGGCGGCGGTGGCCCGGGCGAACGATCTGGCGGCCGAGGGGCACGCGGTGCGGATCGAGGCGGTGTCGCGTGCGGCGTTCGAGGCCGACCCGTCCCTGGTGCGCCTGGCGACCGACCTGGTGCCGGACGTCGACCCGGTGCGGGTCGTCACCATCGACGGGATCGACCGGCAGGCCGACGGGGGCACCCACGTGGCGAACACCGCGGCCATCGGACGCATCGTGTTCGAGCGGTTCGAGAACAAGGGGGCGCGCAACAAGCGCATCACCTTCGCCCTCCAGGACTGAGGCCGGGCGGGTTCGGCCCGGGGGCGGCGGCTAGCATGACGCGCGGCGTCCACCGGCGCCCCACCCGCCCGTCGAAAGGTTCCCCATGCAGGCGCAGTTCCGCCCCGACTTCGAGAAGGCCGGCGGCCTCATCACCGCCGTCACCGTGGACGCCGCGTCCGGCGAGGTGCTCATGGTCGCCTACATGAACGCCGAGGCGTTCGATCTGACGCTGGCCACCGGCAAGGTGCACTACTGGTCGCGCTCCCGCGGCAAGCTGTGGAAGAAGGGCGAGTCGTCGGGGAACATGCAGCAGTTGGTCGAGATGCGGGTCGACTGCGACCTCGACGCGGTGGTGGTGCGCGCGATCCAGGAGGGGCCGGCCTGTCACGAGGGCTACAAGTCCTGCTTCTTCCGCACCGTGGCGGCCGACGGCTCGCTGCAGGTGAACGCCGAGCAGTTGATGACGCCCGAGCAGATGTACGGTGCGCCCGAGGGCGCGCGGTGAGCGCCGAAGCCGCCCAGTTGCGGCTGGGGCTGCCGAAGGGCAGCCTGCAGAACGCGACCCAGGACCTGTTCGCGAAGGCCGGCTTCAGCATCCAGATCTCCAGCCGCGGGTACTTCCCGACGATCGACGACCCCGAGATCGCGTGCATGCTGATCCGGCCGCAGGAGGCGTCCCGGTACGTCGAGAAGGGGCTGCTGGACGTCGCCGTCACCGGGTTCGACTGGATCCTGGGCCGCGACGTCGTCGAGGTCGCCGAACTGGAGTACTCGAAGGTGTCGCGGCGTCCAGTGCGCTGGGTGATCGCCGTCCCCGAGGACAGCCCGATCCGGACGGTCGCCGACCTGGAGGGCAAACGCATCGCCACCGAGGCGGTCGAGTTGACCGAGCGGTTCCTCGCCGAGCAGGGCATTACGGCCGACGTCGAGTTCTCGTGGGGGGCGACCGAGGTCAAGGCCCCGCACCTCGCGGACGCCATCGTCGACGTCACCGAGACCGGCAGCAGCCTGCGGGCCAACCGGTTGCGGGTCGTGCACGAGATCCTCGAGTCGACGACGCGACTCATCGCCTCCCGTCAGGCGCTCGCCGACGACTGGAAGCGCCGCAAGATCGAGGACATCGCCATGCTGCTGACGGCCGCGTTGCGGGCTCAGGGCAAGTCGGGCCTGATGCTCAACGTGCCGTCGGCGAGCCTGGAGGCCGTCGAGGCGATCCTGCCCTCGCTGAAGTCGCCGACCGTGTCGGTGCTGCAGACGCCCGGCTGGTTCGCGGTGAACACGATCGTGGACAGCCGCGCGGTCCGCGACCTGATCCCGAAACTGAAGGCGGCCGGGGCCGAGGACATCGTCGAACTGGCGCTCGCCAAGGTCGTCGAGTAGCCGCGGCGTCCCCGGGGCGAGGCGTGCGCCGAGAACCGCGCGCCCCCGCCGCGACACGCCCTACACTGGCGGCAACAACAAACGTGCTCCGGGGTCGGTGAAAGTCCGAACCGGCGGTGATAGTCCGCGACCCAGTGGCTTCGGCCCCTGGTGGAGCCGGTGAAATTCCGGCACCGACGGTTAAAGTCCGGATGGGAGGCAGCACGGGACGCCGATGGCGTCCGTTCGGCACGTCGGCGATGGCCGGCGTCCGGGACGGGCGCGCCCGCGGCGTCCCTGGGCCCCGGCGTACCGACCGGAGGTCCGATGTTCGATCCGCGCTCGACGAGCCGCCACCGCGTGGCGCCGTGGGTGCTCGCCGTGGTGCTGCTCGCCGGGTGGCAGGTGACCGTGCTCGTGACGCGGCTGCCTTCCTACCTGCTGCCGAGCCCGGGCGCGGTCGTGGTCCGGCTGGGGCAACTGCTGGCCGAACCCGCGGCCTGGCCCTTCATCGGCACCACGCTGCTCGAGGCGGTCGGCGGCTGCCTCCTGGGGGCGGCCGTGGCGCTGCCGCTGGCCGTGCTGATCCACCGGTCGCGGTGGGTCAACGCCGCCGTCACCCCGTTCCTCGGCGCCACGCAGGCCATCCCGGCGATCGCACTGGCCCCCTTGTTGGTGCTGTGGGTGGGCTACGGCCTGCGGTCGGTCGTGCTGTTGTGTGCGCTGCTCGTGTTCTTCCCGATCCTGGTGGCGTCCGTGGTGGGCCTGCGGCACGTCGATCCGCCGGTGATCGACGCGGCCCGCATGGACGGCGCCGGCAGCGTGGCCCTGCTCACCCACATCGAGTTGCCGCTCGCCCTGCCGTCGATCCTGGCGGGTCTGCGCAACGGGTTCACCCTGTCGGTGACGGGCGCCGTCGTCGGCGAGATGGTGATGGGGGGCGACGGCCTCGGCCAGTTGCTGACCATCCAGCGCGACTCCCTGGACACGGCCGGCATGTTCGCCACCATCGTCATCCTCTGCGCCCTGGCGTCCCTCGCCTACGGGCTGATCCATCAGGTCGAGCGCCGCTCGAAAGTCATGCAAGCGCTGTCGGGGTCCTCCCGGCAATAGAAAGGACCGTCATGCTCACCCGTCGCCACCTCCTCAGCCTCACCTCCGCCGGTCTCGCCGCCGGCCTGGCCGGCACCCTCGCGGGGTGCGGGTCGGGCACGCCCACGGCCGCTCCGTCCTCCGCCGGCGCCGCGACCGGCGCGTCGGCGTCCACGGGCGCCTCGGCCGCCCCGGCGGCGCGGGCTCTCATCGGGCTGACCTACATCCCGAACATCCAGTTCGCGCCCTTCTACACGGGCGTGGCCCAGGGCCTGTACCAGGCCGCCGGGGTCGACGTGACGCTGCGCCACCACGGGGCCAGCGAGGGCCTGTTCACCGCGCTGGCCGCCGGCCAGGAGGACTTCGTGATCGCCGGTGCCGACGAGATGCTGCAGGCGCGCGCCCAGGGCATGGACGTGGTCGCCATCGCCCCCTACTACCGGCAGTACCCGGCCGTGCTGGTCGTGCCCGCCGACTCGGCGATCAAGACCGCCGCCGACCTCAAGGGGCATTCGGTGGGCGTGCCGGGCCGCTACGGCGAGTCGTGGTTCGGGCTGAAGGTGCTGCTCAATGCGGCGGGGCTCACCGAGGCCGACGTGACCATCCAGGAGATCGGCTACACCCAGCAGGCCGCCCTCACCAGCAAGAAGGTCGACTCGACGATCGGCTTCACCAACAACGACGTCGTCCAGTTCAACGCGGGCGGGTTCCCGGTGCGGACGATCCCGCTGACGTCCGGCACACTGCCGCTCGTCAGCATCTCGCTGATGACGACCCAGAAGTACCTGGACGCCCACGGCGACACCGCCCGCAAGGTCGCCTCGGGGACGGTCCGCTCCCTGCAGGCGGTGGTCGGCAACCCCGCGGGGGCGCTGGTGGACGCCGAGGCGTTCGTCCCGGCCCTCAAGACCGACGCCACCCAGAAGGCGGCCGCGGCCCGCACCCTGGACGCCACGCTGCCGCTGTGGAAGGACGCCTCCGGCCAGGTCGGTTCCGGTCTGGACGCCGCCCAGTTCGCCGCGATGGCGACCTTCATGGAGCAGCAGGGTCTGCTGGCCCAACCGGTGGACGCGACCAAGGCGATGTCGAACGCCTATCAGGGGTAGCGGACGCCCGATCGCCGCCCCCGGTGGGGTTATCATGCCGCTACCCATCCAGGAGGAGCCATGAGCGAAGTGTCCCGGCCGCCGGTCCCGGGCTGGGACGACTACTTCCTGGGCATCGCCCGGGCGGTGGCCGCGCGGGCCAAGTGCACCCGCCGGCGCGTGGGGGCGGTGCTGGTCCTGGAGCGGCGCATCATCGCCACCGGCTACAACGGGGCGGCCCCGGGGCGTCCGGACTGCCTGGAGGGCGCCTGCCCGCGGGGGCAACTCGACTACGACGCGGTGCCGGGGCTGGGCGACTACGACCGGCCCGGCACGGCGGGGTTCTGCATCGCGATCCACGCCGAGGTGAACGCGCTGCTCTTCGCCACGCGCGACACCAAGGGGGCGACGGCGTACATCACCGACCCGCCGTGCCCGGGCTGCCGCAAGGCGCTGGCGGCGGCGGGGATCGTGCGGGCGGTGTGGCCGGGCGGGGAGTACGACGCCGACGGGCTCGTGGACTGGACGGCCTGAGCCGTGCCCCTGCGGCGGCCCGCCCGCGTCCCGACGGCCGCGTTGCCCGCCGCGGCGGACGCCCTGCCGGCGGTCGACGGGCTGAGCACCCGCGGGTTCGCCCGGCTCATGGACCGCTGGATCGCGCTGGCCTGCCTGGCCACGCTCGGGCCCTCGGTCATCACCGCCTACGGCCAACTGCAGTACGTCGGCCGGGGCTGGCTGGCGGTGTTCGGGGGCGGCCTGGTCGCCCTGTCGGTGCTGATGCCCTGGTACGCGTGGTCGCGGCGGGGCATCCGCCGGATCGCCGCCCTGTATGCGGCCCTGGTGCTCCTGGGCCTGGTGACGTGGCCGCTCGCGTGGCGGGGGGACGCCGCGGCGACCGGCGTCCCGCTGCTGTGGATGGAACTCGGCCTGGCCACGGTGTGCGTGGCGGTCGCCACGAACGCCGCGGTCGCGGCCGGGTACGGCGTGGTGAGCGCGCTGGCGTTCGTCGTGGTGCGCGGCACGGCGGCGGGCGGGGCGGCGTCCGCGACGGTCGCCCTGCAGGACGCCCTCCTCATCGTCGTCCAACCCGCGGTGATCCTGCTGATCCTGCATCAGCTGCGGGGCCAGATGGCCCGGTTGGACGCCGTCCTGGCGGCCCACCACGCCGAGACCGCGGACGCCGCCGTCGACCAGGCCCTGATGGACGAGCGGCGTCGGCTGGACGCCGTCGTGCACGACGAGATCATGACCACCCTGGTGGCGGGCGCCCACCGGACGCCCCCCGACCCGTCGGTCGCCGAGCAGGCCCGCTTCGCCCTGGACTGGCTGCGGCAGGAGGCCCCCGACGAGGACGAGTCGGCGGTGGTGTCCGCCGAGCGACTCGTCCGCCTGATCAAGGACGCCGCCGCGGGCGTCTGCCCGCGGGCGGAGGTGCTGGGCGAGATCCCGGCCGCCGCGGTCACCGTGCCCCAGCCGGTGGTGCGGGCCCTGATGCGGGCGACCCGCGAGGCGGCGCTGAACGCCGAGCGGCACTCGCAGGCCGAGCACGTCCAAGTGCTCGTCACCGTCGAGTCGTCCGCGCGCCGCGTGACCGTGCGGGTCAGCATCGCCGATGACGGCGCCGGTTTCGTCCCGGACGCCGTGTCGCCCCAGCGGCTCGGCCTGCGGGTCGCGGTCGGGGAGCGGATGCAGACCGTCGGCGGGCGCAGCGAGGTGGTCGCGGCGCCGCGCCGGGGCACCACGGTCCGGTTGCTGTGGTCGGGGGAGCGGACCCGCTCGGCCCCACCCGCTCGGCGCACCCAGGCGGACGCCTCCCAGCACCCGCTCTTCCGGACGATGGATCCCCGGCCCATCGTGCGGGCCGGGGTGGGGCTCATCGCCGTCTACGGGCTCGTCGGCGTCTCGACGCTGCCGGAACTCGACCGGCCCGAACTCGGGGTCGCGGCCCTGGTGCTCATGGCGGCGGCCCTGACCGTGGGCATCCGGGGCCTGCTCCGGCCCCCGGTGGCGAAGCGGCGGGCCTGGGCGCAGGCGGGTGCGGCGGTGGGCGTGAGCGTGCTGGGTGGCTGGGCGTTGGACGCGAACGAGGCGGCCGGCCTGCCGTGGCCGCACCACGGAACCTGGTTCGTGGCGATCGTCTTGGTGCTGCTGGTCGTCACGTACTGCGGGGGGCGGGCGGCGCCGGCCTGGGCGGGGGCGGTCGGGCACGCCGCCGTGATGGCGTGGTTCGGGCATCCCCTGGACGCCAGCGGGTTGCTGGTCACGGCCGCGACGCCGCTGGTGTGGCTGGTGGTGGTGGCGGGCTTCTACTACTGGCTGGATTCCGTGTGGGCGCAGATCGACGAGGCCGAGTGCGAGGTGCAGGAGGCGGCGCGGGCGAACGCGGCCCAGTTCGGCAAGTTGGTGTTGCGGGAGGTGTGGCTCGCGGAATTGCGGTCCGAGGTGGGGCCGCTGCTGGAGCAACTCGCGGACGCCGACCGGCGCCCGAGCGACGCCGACCGCGCGGCCTACCTGCTGATGGAGGGCGGCCTGCGCGACAGCATCGTCGCCGCCAACTTCAACGCGCCGGGGCTCGGCGCCGCCATCATGGACGCCCGCGGCCGCGGCGTCCGGGTGACGTTGGTCGACAACCGCGGGTCGAGGCTGCCCGAGGCGGCCCGGCGGGCGGCCCTGCGGACCCTTGAGCAGGTCGTGCGATCGGCCACCTCGGGGCGTATCGTGGCGCGGGCGGCTCCGGAGGGCTACGACGACGCCGTGACCATCGTGCAGGTCGAGCAGCCCGGAGCGTCCAGGTTGACCCGCATCGGGGAGACCGGGCAGGTGGACAGCGCCCCGTGAGCGGGGCCGGCTCAAGGAGGCGTTGGACGGGCATGCCGATCAAGACGGCGATCATCGACGATCACGAGGCGATCCGCCTGGGCCTGGGGGCGGCCTTCACGGCCGGCGGCGACGACCGGGTGGCCCTGGTGGGCTCGGCCGCCACGGTGCCGGAGTTCCTGGCCGCCGGCTCGGACGCCCGGGTCGTCCTGCTCGACCTGAGGCTGGCCGACGGCTCCGACCCGAAGGACAACGCCGAGGTGCTGCGCGCGGGCGGGTTCCAGGTGCTGGTGTACTCGATCGCGGACAACACCCGACTGCTGCGGCGCGCGCTGGCCGGCGGGGCGGACGGGGTGTGCCGCAAGGCCGATCCGATCGCGGACACGATCGACGCGATCGTGGCGGTGTCCGAGGGGCAGCAGGCGATCAGCCAGGAGATCCTGGCGGCGATCGAGGGCGACAAGGACTACGTGGCCGTCGCCCTCGGCAGCCGGGAGCGGGAGGTGCTGGGCCTGTACGCGGCCGGCCTGGAGATCCCCGAGGTGGCCCGCGCCCTGTTCATCACCGAGAACTCGGTGAAGGAGTACCTCAAGCGCATCCGCGCGAAATACACGAACGTGGACCGGCCGGCGGCGTCCAAACTCGAGTTGTTCCGCCGCGCGATCGAGGACGGCATCGTGCCGCCCGTCGAGCCGTTGCGCTGACGCTCAGGCGGTGTCGACCCGCGGGCCGGACACCGGATGCACGATGACCACCGGACGCCGCGCGCTCAGTCGGAGCCGCAGCCGCACCCCGTCGTGGGCCATCACGTAGGCGACGAACGCGACGACGGTGGCCGCGATGGCGATCGCGCCCACCGCGACGGTGGCGCGCGGCCCGAACGCCGTCCCCACCCAGCCCACGAAGGGGCTCACCACCGGGGTGGCCCCGAGCAGCGCCAGCATCCACAGCGCCATCACGCGCCCCCGCACCTCGTCGGGCAGCGAGGTCTGCAGCAGCGTGTTCGCCGTCACCACGGTCGTGATCGCGCACAGCCCGATCGGCACCTGCAGCACGGCGAACCACGCGAACGACGGCGCGAACACCGAGGCGCCCTGGCACAGCACGTAGCCGGCCATCGCCCCCACGATGTAGCGCAGGCGGGGCCGCGGCCGGGCGGCGGCGAGCAGCGCCGCGCTGAGGGCGCCGAGGCCCATCAGCGAGCCCAGCGCGCCGAACTCGGTGGGGCCCTTGCCGAACACCAGCGTCGACATCGCGGGGTTGCTGATCGCGAAGTTGAAGGCGAAGTTACCCATCATGAAACCGATGGCCAGCAGCGCCACCAGGTCGGGGCGGTGGCGCACGTACCGCAGCCCCTCCCGGACGCCGCGGGCGCGGCCCGGGCGCGTGGCCGCCGACGGCCGGGGCTGCGGCTCCAGGCGCGCCAGGGTCGCGACCATCGCGGCGTAGGCGGCGACGGCGATGAGGAAGACCGGGCCGGTGCCGGCCGCGGCGATGAGCAGGCCCGCCAGACCGGGGCCGATCAGCCGGGCGGCGTTCCAACTGGCCGAGTTCAGGCCGATCGCGTTCGGCAACTGACCCGGCGGCACGAGTTCGCTGACGAACGCCTGCCGGGCGGGGGACTCGAGGGCCCCGGCGCACCCGTCCAGCAGCACGAGGGCGAAGACGTGCCACAGCTGGATCGTGTGCGTCAGGGTCAGGGTGCCCAGAAGCGCCGCGTTGGCCAGCGACGCCGACTGGGCGGCCATCATGATGCGGCGCTTGGGCAGCCGGTCGGCGAGGCTGCCGGCCCAGGGCGAGAGCAGCAGCGCGGGCAGGAACATCAGGCCGGTCAGGACGCCGATGGCGGTCATGTCGTTGTCGGTCAGCTCGACCAGCACGAGCCAGGTGGCGGCCGTGCGGTTCATCCAATTGCCGCAGTTGGAGAGCAGCCCGCCCGCGAAGTACCGCCGGTAGGGGGGCGTCGACAATGAGGCGAACACCGCGGCCACCGCCCTCACCCGCCCGTCCTCGCCCCGTCGCGCCCGGCCCGGGCACGAGGATCCAGCGTACGCCCCCGGCGGCGGGATCGCCGGGCCGGGGTGGGGGCACCACGGTCGGGGGCGCCGGGGGCGTCCTAGAGTGGGCGCGTGCTGCTGACGGTCGTGGATCCCGCCGACGTGTGGGCCCAGTTGCCGGCCGCGCTGGACGGCGACGCCTGCCTCGCCCCCGCCGCGGACGCCGGCACCCTCGCGATGCTGCGTCCCGAGGTGCCCGTGGAGGCTCCCGGGGTGGCCCTGGTCGTGGCGACCTCCGGGTCGACCGGGCGCCCCAAGGGCGTCCTCCTGCCCCGGCGGGCGCTGGCGGCGTCCGCGGCGGCCACGCAGGCGAGGCTCGGCGGGCCGGGCAGCTGGCACTGCGCCCTGCCCACCACCTACGTGGCCGGGGTGATGACGCTCGTCCGGGCGCATTTCGCGGGCACCGAGCCGGTGTTCACCGCCCCCGACCTGAGCGGCCTCGCGACGCGTCCCGGCCGCAACTACCTGTCGCTGGTGCCGACCCAGTTGCGCCGGGGCCTGGCGGACCCCGCCACGGCCGACCGGCTGGCCCGGTTCGACGGGATCCTCGTGGGCGGCGCCCCCCTGCCGGGGGACGTGCGGGCGCACGCCGCGGCGTCCGGGGTGGCGGTGGTGGGCACCTACGGCATGAGCGAGACCTGCGGCGGCTGCGTCTACGACGGCGTCCCGCTCGACGGGGTCGACGTGGCCGTCGACGAGGGCACCGGGCGGGTCACGATCGGGGGCCGGGTGCTGTTCGCGGGTTATCGCCTCGATCCGGACGCCTCGGCCGCCGCCCTCGTCGGGGGCCGGTTCGTGACCGCCGACCGCGGCGTCTGGGCCGGTGGGCGCCTGCGGGTCCTGGGCCGGGTGGACGACGTCGTCATCAGCGGCGGCGTCAACGTCGACCTCGCCGAGGCACAGCGCGTGGCGGACGAGGCTCTCGGGTCGCCGGAGGCGGGCGGCATCGTGCTGGTCGGCGTCCCCGACCCCGACTGGGGCACCCGGATCGTCGCGGTGACGACGTCGGCGCTCACGACGGACGAGGTGCGGGGACGCCTCGGCGGCCTGCTGGGACGGGCCGCGTTGCCCCGGGCCGTGCGGCGGGTCGGGTCGTTGCCCCGCACGGCCAGTGGGAAGATCGACCGGCAAACCCTGATCGCGATGGAGGTGCCGGGTGGCCACGGGGGCTGAATGGCTCGAGGGGGCCCGGCTACGGACCCTGCCGGCGGCCGTGTCGCCGGTCATCGCGGGGTCGGCGGTGGCGCTGCACTTCGAGGGCTTCGCGCTGGGGCGGGCGCTGCTGGCGCTCGTCGTGGCCCTGGCGCTGCAGGTGGGCGTGAACTTCGCCAACGACTACTCCGACGGCATCCGCGGCACGGACTCGGCCGCCCACCGGGTCGGCCCGCAACGCCTGGTGGGCTCCGGGGCGGCGACGCCGCAGCAGGTGCGCACCGCCGCCTTCGCGTGCTTCGGGGTCGCGGGGTTGGCCGGGCTGACCCTGGTCGTGCTGTCCGGGGCCTGGTTCCTGCTGGCGATCGGCGTCGCCTGCATCGCCGCGGCCTGGTTCTACACGGGCGGCCGGCGGCCCTACGGCTACCTGGGCCTGGGCGAGGTGTTCGTCTTCGTGTTCTTCGGGCTGGTGGCGGCGATCGGCACGACGTTCGTGCAGCTGCTGCGGGTGCCCGAGGCGGCGGTCTGGGCGGGCGTCGCCACCGGCTCGTTCGCCTGCGCGATCCTGGTCGCCAACAACCTGCGTGACCTCGTCGGCGACACCCGGGTGGGCAAGAAGACGCTCGCGGTGCGGCTGGGCGACCGGCGCAGCCGCTGGCTGTTCGTCGGGCTCGTCTTCGTGGGCCTGTTCGGCTTCTTCGAGGTGGCCGCGTCCACGACCTGGTGGGGGCTGCTGTCCCTGCTGGCCGCGGTGGCCGTGGTCGGCCCGGTGCGCCTGGTCCTCGACGGGGCGCTCGGCGGGCAACTGATCCGGGTCCTCAAGCTGACCGGCATCGCCGAGCTCGCGGCGTCCGTGCTGCTGTTCGTGGGCCTGGGGCTGGGGTGACGGCCCCGGCCCTGCTGCCGTTCGACCTGCCGATGACGGTGCGGTTCCGCGGCCTGACCCGGCGCCGCGGCGTCCTGGTGCGCGGCCCGGCCGGGTGGGGCGAGTGGAGCCCCTTCGCCGAGTACCGCACCCCCGAGATCGACGCCTGGTGGCGGGCCGCCCGCGAGGCGGCCGTCGAGGGTTTCCCGGCGCCGGTCCGCGACCGGATCCCGGTCAACGTGACGATCCCCGCCGTCGGCCCCGAGGACGCCCACGCGCGCGCCGCGGCGTCCGGCTGCTCGACGGCGAAGATCAAGGTCGCCGACCATCCCGCCTCGTTCGCCGAGGATCTCGCGCGCGTCGAGGCGGTGCGCGACGCCCTCGGGCCGGCGGGCCGCCTCCGGGTCGACGTCAACGGGCGCTGGGACGTGGACGAGGCGCTCGTCCGGCTGCGGGCGTTGGCCCGCTTCGGCCTGGAGTACGCCGAGCAGCCGTGCGCGACCGTCGAGGAGTTGGCCGACCTGCGCCGCCGGCTGGCCCACGCCGGGGTCGACGTGCCCGTCGCGGCCGACGAGTCGATCCGGCGCTCGGGCGACCCCGAGCGGGTGGCCGCGCTGGGGGCGGCCGACGTGGCGGTCCTGAAGGTGCAGCCGCTGGGCGGCGTCCGGGCGTGCCTGCGGCTGGCCGAGCGGCTCGGCCTGCCGGTCGTGGTGTCGTCGGCGCTGGAGACCTCGGTCGGCATCGCCGCGGGGGTGGCGCTCGCCGCCGCCCTGCCCGAGTTGCCCTACGCCTGCGGCCTCAACACGGTGCCGCTGCTCGCCGGCGACGTGGCCGTCGACCCGCTCGTGGCCGTCGACGGGACGATCGCGGTGCATCCGGTGACCGTGCGGCCGGTGGCAGAGTGGGACGCCGGTGAGGCCGCCGCCGCGGAGTGGCGGGCCCGGTGGCGGACGATGGAGGAGAGACCGTGGTGAGTGGCAGCACCGCCTGCGCGCGGACGCTGGTCGCACAGTTGGTCGCCCAGGGGGTCGGCGAGGTCGTCCTGTGCCCCGGGTCGCGGTCGGCCCCGTTGGCGTTGGCGCTGGCCGAGGCGGACGCCGCGGGTGCGCTCCGGCTGCACGTGCGGACCGACGAACGGTCGGCGGGCTTCCTGGCGCTGGGCCTCGCGAAGGCGTCCCGGCTGCCGGCCGCCGTGGTCACCACGTCGGGCACCGCCGTCGGCAACCTGCTGCCGGCGGTCATGGAGGCGGCCCACGCCGGGGTCGGGTTGATCGTGGTCTCGGCCGACCGCCCGGCGGCGCTCGTCGGCTTCGGCGCCAACCAGACCACCGACCAGGTGGGCCTCTTCGGCGGGTTCGTCCGCTACGCGGCCCGCGTGACCTCGGCCGCGCACCCCGACACGTGGGCGGCGCAGGCGGCGAAGGCGGCCGCACACGCGGCGTCCGGCCCGGTGCACCTCAACGTCGAACTCGACGTGCCCCTGGTGCCCGCGGCCGAGGACCCCGGGCCCCTGCGGGCGGAACTCGCGGCGGCGCGTCCGCTGCGGCGGCACCGCCCCGTGTGCGGCGAGTGCCCGGCGCTGCCGCTGCCGGCCGGCCCCCGCACGGTCATCGTCGCCGGGGACGCCCCCGCCGAAGTGGGGGCCGAGGCGCTGGCGCTGGCCGCGGCGGCCGGGGTGCCGCTCATCGCCGAGCCGTCCTCGAACGCCCGGGCGGGCGGCGCGCTGCGCTGCGGGCGTCTGCTGCTCGCCGGGCCGCTGGCCGCCGAGGTCGAGCGGGTGATCGTGTTCGGGCATCCGACCTTGTCGCGCCCGGTCATGAAGGTGCTCTCCCACCCCGACGTCGAGGTGGTCGTCGTGGCGGACGACGACGCCGACTGGCCCGATCCGGGCCACCGGGTGCGGCTGGTCGCGCCGCGGGTCACCCTGGCCGCCGGCGACCCCGGCTGGGCCGCTCGCTGGCGCGCCGCCGACGCCGAGGCCGCCCGGCGCGTGGACGCCGTGCTCGCCGGCGCCGGGCCCACCGGTTGGTCGGTCGCGGCGGCGGTCTGGGCGGCGGCCGCCGGGGAGCCGCTGGTGCTGGGGGCGTCCCAGTTGATCCGGGACGCCGACCTGGCGCCCGTCGGCCGGCCGCCCGGCGTGTACGCGAACCGCGGGCTGGCGGGCATCGACGGCACGGTGTCGACGGCGATCGGGGTCGCGCTGGCCGCGGACCGCCCGACGACGCTGCTGTGCGGCGACCTGACGTTCCTGCACGACAGCAACGGGCTGGCCGTCGGGCCGGGGGAGCCGCGTCCCGACTTGCGGATCGTCGTCGCCGACGACGCCGGGGGCGCGATCTTCGCCACCCTCGAGTACGGCCAGGATCGCTTCGCCCCCACCTTCGAGCGCGTGTTCGCCACCGACCCGGGGGTCGACGTGGCCGCGCTCGCGGCGTCCTACGGGGTGCCCGTCGCCGTCGTCGAGTCGGACGCCGCCCTGGCGGCCGCGCTCGTGCCCCGGCCCGCGGGGATCGAGGTCGTGGTCGTGCGCCTGGGCCGCGCGCACCGCCGCGAGCTGACCGAGGCGATCAACGCCGCGGCCCGCGGCGTGGGCGGCGTGGGCTGAGGCGTCCGCCGGGGCGGTCAGCCCAGCGTGCGCAGCCAGGTGCGCAGGTGCCAGGTGGCCAGGACGTCGTCCTCGTTGTACTCCAGGACGCGCACCCGGGCCGCCTCCCGGTCCTCGGCGGTGGCCGCGCCGACGGCGTCCGCGAACCAGGTCTGGGATGCGAGCCCGCCGGGCGTCTCGTCGCGCCAGTGGAACCCGGCGACCGCGGTCGCGACGACCTTGAGCCCGAGGCCGTCGGCGCCGAAGAAGTGCGACCGGACCAGGGTGAACAGGTCGACGAACAGGTCCTCGGTCGCCGCCGACGCCCAGGCCGCCAGGTCGGCGTCCCCGTGCTCGGCGATGCGGGCGGCGAGGCGGTGCACCCGGAGCGTCTCGTAGTCGCTGTAGTGATAGACGGCGGCGTCCCGGCCGCGCGTGATCGCCCGCAGCCACTCGAAGGCCTCGGCCGCCAGGTCCCGCTCAGCGGCGGCGTCCAGCGCCTCGAACCGCCCGAACGGCCGGTAGTACCGCCGGCCGGTGGCCCGGTCGTCGACGTGGAAGCCCCACAGGTAGGCGTGGTCCTCGGCCGAGGTCTCGATGTCGAGGTCGATCTCGAGTTCGTGCTCGGGCACCTCGACCGGCCCGTCGGTGGTGCGTTCCAGGGCGACGCCCGCCGCCAGCAGGCGGGCCCGGCGGTGGACGCGCCGCAACCGGTCCTCGCCGCCGTCGCGGTGCGCCACCTGAGGCAGCCAGTCGGCGAGCAGCCGTTCGAGGTCGGCGGCGGCGAGGTCCGCCACCGTCGACACGCCGAGGGCGCGCAGCGTCCGGACCTCGTGGGGGTCCAGGTGGGCCTTCGTGACCCGCTTGCTGAGGTCGTCGTCGTCCAACAGGCCGGCGCAGTGCTCCTGCCAGCGGCAGAACGTGCACTCGCGGTGGACCACCGGCAGAGGCGGCGGCGCCGTCCCCGGCGTCCGGGCCTGCCGCGCGAGCGACACCCGCAACCGGTGCTCGTGGTCGTAGCGCTCCAGCGCCGACACCAACCCCGCCCCGGACGCCGCGGGGTCGGGGGCCGCGAGGGGGGCGTCCAGGTCGAGCCACGTGATGACGGTGTGCTGCCGCCGCGAACCGGGCCGTTCGAGCCGTTCCAGCCCGACGACCCCCGCCACGGGCCGGGACGCCGCGTGTCCGGTGGCCTCGAGCAGCCGCCAGTGGTGGGCCACCTGCAGCGCCGCGTTCAGCCGGCTGCCCCAGCGGAACCGCTTGCCCGCCAGGTCCTGCCGGGTCAGGGGGTCGGCCAGCGTCGAGAAGGACAGCGGTTCGGCGTCCGGGCCGGCCGCCTCCCAGACCCGGTGGAACTTCACCTGGACGGGCCGGTAGCCGTCGCCGCCCCAGAGCAGGGCCGACGGCCGTCCGCTGCGGTGGCCGGCCCAGTCGCGGGGCAGCAGCGGGCCGACGATCAGCTCGTAGCCCTCCCGCAGGGCCTCGAGGGCCGCCGCCTCCTGCTCGGCCGACGGCGCGCCCCGCAGGGCGCGCAGGTCGATGAACGACCGGACGCCCGCGTGCAACTGCCCGAACACGTCGGCCTCGATGCCGTCGGCGTCGTGGAAGAAGGCGGGCGTCGACGCCTCGCGGACGGGCGCCTGGAGCCCCGGCGTGAAGGCGTGCAGCGTCTTGAAGGGGCACGACCGGGCGGCGTAGGCGTCCAGGACGAAGGGTTCCTCGGTCATGCGCGGGCGCGGTGGAGCGCGACCGCACCCCCCGTCAGGTTCTTCCACTCGACGTCGTGCCAGCCGGCGTCGACCATGAGTTGGGCGAACGCCCGCTGGTCCGGCCAGGTGCGGATGGACTCCGCGAGGTAGTCGTAGGCCGCGGGGTTGGAGGCGAAGGCGTGCGCGGCCGCCGGGATCACCCGGGCGAGCATGACCTGCTGGTAGACCGCCCGGAACGGCCCCCACACGGGCGTCGAGAACTCGTTGATGACGGCGATGCCGCCCGGCCGGGTCACCCGGCGCAACTCCCGCAGGGCGGCCGCGGTGTCCTCCACGTTGCGGATCCCGTAGCTGATGGTGACGGCGTCGAAGGTGGCGTCGCCGAACGGCAGGGCGAGGGCGTCCGCGTGGACGAACGGCAGGTCGGGCCAGCGGCGCTTGCCCTCGGCGAGCATGCCGAACGACAGGTCGGCGGGCACCACGAGGGCTCCCGCGTCGGCCAGCGGCCGCGACGAGGTGCCGGTGCCGGCGGCCAGGTCGAGGATCACCATGCCGGGGCGGGGCGCCAGCGCCTTGACGACCTGGTGGCGCCAGTACAGGTGCTGGCCCCCGGTCATGATCCCGTTCATCAGGTCGTAGCGCGACGCGACCCCGTCGAACATGGACGCGACGTCCGCCCGTCGCTTCGCCAGCGTCGCCCGTGTCTCCGAGTTGCCTCCCACGGGGCCCCATCCTTCCACGACCCGCGGACCGTCCGACCCGCCAGCATGTGCCCGGCGTCGGGAGAGGTTGCCGTCGTGCGTCAGAATCGACGGCATGGCCAAGCGAACCCCGGTCCTCACCGCGTCCGGCATCTCCAAGTCCTTCGGACCCGTGACGATCGTTCAGGACTTCTCCCTGGAGGTGTTCCCGGGCGAGGCGGTGGCGCTGACGGGGCGCAACGGTGCGGGCAAGTCGACGATCCTGCGCATGCTGATCGGCGCCACCCGCCCCGACTCCGGCCGCATCGAATTCGCCGGGACGCGCATGTCGGAGACCGACCCGGTGATCCGGCGGGGGGTGGCCACCGTCATCGACGACCTCGACTTCTTCCCCGACCTCTCTGTGGTCGAGCACCTGGATCTGCTCGCCCGCGCCCACGGCGTCGCCGACCCCGAGGCCATCGTCGACGACGTGCTGGAGGAGGTGCAACTGGTGCCCCAATCGGGCCAGCTCCCCGGCACGCTGTCGTCCGGTCAGCGCCGCCGGCTGGCCCTCGCCACGGCGTTCGTGCGCCCCCGCCAGTTGCTCGTCCTCGACGAGCCCGAGCAACGGCTCGACGTGGAGGGCGTGGCCTGGCTGGCCGCCCGGCTCAAGGCCGAGCGGGAGCGTGGCCTCGCCATCGTCATGGCCAGCCACGAGCCCTACCTGGTCGACCAGGTCGCCACCCGCAGCGTCCGGCTCGTGGGGCCGAGCCGGCGCACTGACGAGGACGCCGAGCAGCAAGCCGCGGCCCCGGAGGCCGGCGCGTGAGCAAGAAGTCGAAGAAGCTGATCCGGGCGGCCGCGGCCCAGCCCGTGGAGCCGGCCGTCCCCGCGGCGGACGCCACGGCGGGCACCCCGGACGACCCGTACGCCGCGCACGCCGGCCGCGACTGGGGCTTCCGGTTCCTGCCCAGGGCCGAGCCGGAGCCGGTCGACGAGAAGGCCCTGCACACCCTGATGAAGGACTGGCGGCACGGGCGCGCCTCCCGCACGATCGGCCAGGTGCTCGGTGACGCCTACTTCATGATCTTCAGCCTCGTCGTGCTGGGGGCGATGGTCGCCAACCTGCTCATCAACTCCAACCAGCACGCCGCCGGCTGCACGACCGAGGCCTGCCTGGCCGGGCGCACCCTGCTGCCGTGGGTGACGGTGTTCGGGGTGGCGACCCTGACCCTGGCGGCCGCCCGCATCTTCGGCCCGGTCCTGGCCTCGGCCGCCGAGGGCTTCTGGCTGATGGACGCCCCCATCTCCCGGACCCGCCTCCTGGGCGGCCGGCTGTGGGGCGTCGTGGCCGGCTCGTTCGTGGCCGGGGGCGTCGTCGGGGCCCTGCTGGCGCTGCTCGCCGGCGCCGCGCCGCTCGTGGTCGCCGGGTGGGGGATCGGGACGGGCACCGCGGCGTCCGGCCTGATGGCGCTGGCCGCCTTCGAGCAGTCGCACGAGCGGCGCATCGTCGTGCGCGTCGTGCAGTCCCTGTTCGCGGTGGCCGCGGCGGCCGCCCTCGTGTGGATGGTGCTCGTCGCCGCCGGCCGGACGCCGTTGGTCGCCGCCCTTCCCCCGATCGTGCCGTGGCTGGTCGCCCTCGCCGGCGGCACCCTCGTCGTCGGGTTCGGGCTGGCGGCGTTCCGGCGGCTCAACCGCATCCGCCGCGCGCGGCTGCTGTCGGGCGGCTCGCTGGTCTCCGGCATGCAGGGCGCCATGTTCGCCCTCGACTTCGGGTTGGCCCGCGACATCCTGGTCGAGCGGGAGGCCGTCGAGCGCGGCCACGTCCGGCCCACCCCCGGGCGGGGCCAGGGGTTGCGCGCCCTGGTCTGGCGGGACGCCCAACGGATCGTCCGGTCGCCGAAGCCGCTGCTCGGCCTGCTCGCCGCCGCGCTCGTGCCCTACGGCCTGGACGCCCTCGGCGCCACGGTGCTGCTGCCGCTGGTCTCGTCGCTGGCCCTGGCGGCCGCGTTGGTGCCCTTCCTGGGCAGTCTGCGCGTGCTGACCCGGACGGGCGGGCTGGCCCGCTCGTTCCCGTTCGCCACCAGCGAGTTGCGCAACGCGTTGCTGATCGTGCCGTCGGGCCTGGCCGTGGTGTGGATGGGGGCCGCGTTCGCGGCGGTGGCCGGGGTGGCGGGCGGCGCGCTCCGTTCGGCGCCGGATGCCCTCACCGTCACCTTCGCGACCGGGGTGGCGGGCCTGCTCGGTGCGGTCCGGTGGCAGACCGCCAAGCAGGTCGACTTCAACACGCCGATGGTGGCGACGAACGCCGGCGCGATGCCGCCGGCCCTGATCTTCAACCTGTTCCGCGGCCTCGACGTCTGCCTGTTGATCACGGCGCCCCTGATCTTCGGCGCCCCGGTGTTCGTGTCGATCGGGCTCGCGCTCGTCGTGTTCTTCCTGCTCGGCCTCAACATGGGCGACCTGCAGGAGGAGGCCAAGGAGCAACAGCGGATCGCCGATGCGGAGAAGGCGGCCAAGGGGTCCGCCCCGAAGAAGGTGATCGCCCGCCCGCAGCGCTGAACGCGCGTCAGCGGCGGGTGGGCGCCCGTCCGCCTCGGGCGAGCCGCCGGGTACACCGGACGGTCAGGCGCCGAGGGCGTCCAGCATGGGGCGCAGTTTGGCCTCGGTCTCGGCGACCTCCGCCGCGGGCCGCGACCGGCCGACGATGCCGCAGCCGGCGTACACGGTGATCGAGCGCGGGTCGTCCGGGTCGATCTGGCCGCACCGCAACGCGATCGCCCACTCGCCGTCGCCGGCGGCGTCGATCCAGCCGACGGGCCCGGCGTAGCGTCCGCGGTCGAGCCCCTCGACCTCGGCGATCGCCGCCCGCGCCGCCGCCGTGGGAGTGCCGCACACCGCGGCGCTCGGGTGCAGGGCCCCCGCCAGCCGCAACGAGGAGTCGCCGCCCTTCATCACGCCGGTCACGTCCGACGCGAGGTGCAGCACGTTGGGCAGCTGCAGGACGAACGGCGCGTCCGGCACGTTCATGCCCGAGCAGAACGGACGCAGCGCCCGGGCCACGGACTCGACAGCGAACCGGTGCTCCTCCAGGTCCTTGCCGGAGCCGGCCAGGGCCTCCGCGAGCGCCTCGTCCTGGGAGGGGTCGCTGCGCCGGATCGTCCCGGCCAGCACCCGCGAGGTCGCCAGGCCGCCCTCCACGCGGATCAGCATCTCGGGGGACGCCCCCACGAGCCCCGCCACGTGGAAGGTCCAGCAACTGGGGTAGCCGGACGCCAGCCTGGCGGCCAGCCAGCGGGCGTCGAGCGGCCGCTCCGCGCGGACGCGGAGGGCGCGGGCGAGCACCACCTTGCTGAGGTCGGACGCCGGGTCGTTGATCCGGGCCACCATGGCGGCCACGGCGGCCGCCCACGCGTCGGCGTCCCGGCCCCACGGCTCGACGACCACGCCCCCCGGGTCGGCGGGGCTCGGGGCGGACGGGGGGACGGCCGCGACCGGAGGCGTCCCGAGGGCGGTCAACCAGGACACGCCGCCGCGGCGTCCGAGGATGAGGCGGGGCACCACCATCACCGAGCGGCCCACCGTGTGGTCCGGATCGAACACGAACGACCCGAACGCGAGCGGCCCCACCCCCCAGGCGCCGGGCAGTTCGGTCTCATGGTCGATGCGTGCGGCGAGCTCCCCCCACCAGGCGGCGCCCGCCTCGGTGTCGGTCACCTCCGTGGACGCCGCGACGCCCAGGCCGACGAGACCGTCCCCGCGGCGGATCCAGGCCACGTCGCCCGGCCCCGCGAGGCGGGCGAGCAGGTCGCCCGCGTCGTCGAGGACGACGGTGCGCGCGAGGAGGCGTCCGGACGGTGCGGCGGTGGTCACGGGAAGTGAGGATAGGCCGCGCCCCGGCCGGCGGCGTAGTCGCGACTCTTCGTTCCAGGAACCGGGCGGCGAATGGCCCAACTCGGCCGCCGTGCCTAGACTGACCCCGACTTCTGCTCGGCGACTACGGGTGGAACACGACGACGAGGTGGTGACCATGGCCGACGCCGGAGCCGGGCCGGGCGCGGGGGTGGTGGAATCCGACGTCATCGTCGTGGGCGCGGGTCCCGGCGGCGCCACGGCGGCCCGTTACCTCGCGGCGCGCGGGCTGACGGTCTCCCTGCTCGAGAAGGCGGAGTTCCCCCGCGACAAGGTGTGCGGCGACGGGCTGACGCCCCGCTGCACGCGGGCGTTGATCCGTCTGGGCCTGGACGTGTCCGAGGAGGCGGGCTGGATCCACAACCACGGCCTGCGGGTCTACGGCGGCCGGGTGGCGCCGTTCGTGCTGCCCTGGCCCGAACTGGAGACCTTCCCGAGCTTCGGGTTGGCGCGGCGCCGCACCGAGTTCGACGAGATCCTCGCCCGGCACGCGGTGGCGGGCGGCGCGCACCTGTACACCCGCACCACGGTGACCGAGCCCGTGCTCGACGGCGCGAACCGCATCTGTGGCGTCCGCACGAAGGACGGCGGGCTGTTCACCGCTCCCTTCGTGATCGCCGCCGACGGCAACGCCTCCAAGGTCGCGCTGCGGATGGGGCGCGAGAAGCGCGACGACCGCCCGATGGGCGTCGCGGTGCGCACGTACGTCCGCAGCGCCCGGCACGCCGAGCCCTACATGGAGTCCTGGCTCCAGCTGTGGGACGGCACCCCCAACGCGTCGAACCTGCTGCCGGGCTACGGGTGGGCGTTCCCGCTCGGCGACGGCACGATGAACGTCGGCCTGGGCACCGTGGGCACGAACAGCGCGGCGTTGGGCAAGGTCGACTACCGCGAGCTGCTGCAGCGCTGGCTGAAGGGCGCGCCCGCCGAGTGGGGCATCGCGTGGGACGACGTCACCGAGCCCATCAAGGGCGCGGCGCTGCCGATGAGCTTCAGCCGGCAGCCGGCCTACGCGGACGGGCTGCTGCTCGTCGGGGACGCCGGCGGCATGATCAGCCCGTTCAACGGCGAGGGCATCGCCTACGCGATGGAGTCGGCCGAGATGGCCGCCGACGCCATCTGCGAGGCCCACTACCGCGGGCCCGGCACGTCGAGCGCCGAGAAGGCGTTGCAGGGCTACCAGAACCGACTCAAGGCCGAGCTCGGCGGCTACTTCCGCCTGGGCGGCACGTTCGTCCACCTGATCAACCATCCGCAGATCATGAAACTGTGCGTGGAGTACGGGCTGCCGCGTCCGGTGCTGATGAGATTCGTCCACAAGCTGCTCGCACACCTGTACGACACGCGAGATGGTGATTGGATGGACAAGGTCATCACCGCGGCGACCAGGGTGGTGCCGTCGGCATGAGCTGTCGCAACCAGAAGGGACGGGCCAATCGATGAGCCCCTATATTCCGATCCTCGGAGTCCTGTTCTTCTCCGCGATCCTGCTGGCGGTGATGGTGGTGGCGTCGCTGGTGATCGGCCCACGGCGCTACAACAAGGTCAAGTACTCCGCTTACGAGTGCGGCATGGATGCGACGCCGCCGCCGGCGGGGGGCGGCCGCTTCCCGGTGAAGTACTACGTCACCGCCATGCTGTTCATCGTCTTCGACATCGAGATCGTGTTCCTCTACCCGTGGGCGGTGGCCTTCGACAACCTGGGCCTGTTCGCGCTGGTGGAGATGATTCTGTTCGTGGCGACGGTCTTCGTCGCCTACATCTACGTCTTCCGCCGCGGCGGACTCGACTGGGACTGACCGTAGGAAGGATTGGCTGATGGGTATCGAAGACGCCCTCCCCGAGGAGGGGATCCTCACCACCACCATCGAAGCGGTGGCCGGTTGGCTGCGCCGCGCCTCGATCATGCCCGCGACCTTCGGCCTGGCCTGCTGCGCCATCGAGATGATGGCCTTCGGCTGCGCCCGCTACGACGCGGACCGCTGGGGTCAGGTGGCGTTCCGCGCCTCGCCCCGGCACGCCGACCTGCTGATCATCTCGGGGCGGGTGAGCCAGAAGATGGCCCCGGTCATGCGTCAGGTCTACGACCAGATGCCGAACCCCAAGTGGGTCATGGCCATGGGTGTGTGCGCCTCCTCCGGCGGCATGTTCAACAACTACGCGATCGTCCAGGGCGGCGACCACATCGTCCCGGTCGACGTCTACGTCCCGGGCTGTCCGCCCCGGCCGGACATGTTCATCGACGGCATGTTCAAGATCCGCGAGATCGTGCTGCGCGACCCGATGGGCGCCCACCGGGCCAAGGTGCTGGAAGACCTGGAGCAGTACCGCCTCGAGGCGCCCGCCACCATCGAGATGAAGGGGCTCCTGCGATGAGCGACCGGACGCCGGAGGCGGCGGCCCAGATTCCGCCCGCGGTCCCCGACACCGATGCGTCCCAGCCGGACGCCCCCCGCCCGGTCCCGACCCGGCAGGGCATGTGGACCGACGGCGTCCCGGACGTCTCCGGCTACGGCGGCCTGACCACGCAGGTGGTCCGCCCCGCCGGCGAGCCGGTGCCCGGCGGCACCTGGATGGAGGCCATCGGCGTCCGGCTCGGTGGCCTGGTCCCGGGTGGCATCAGCCGCATCGAGTGGCGGCTCGGCGAGCTGACCTGGTACGTCCCCCGCGAGCACCTCGCCCAGGTGATGCGGACCCTCCGAGACGACGCGCACCTGCGCTTCGAGTTGTGCGCGAGCGTCTCGGGCGTGCACTACCCCCTGGACGCCGGCAACGAACTGCACGTCGTCTACCACCTCTACTCGTACACGCACAACCGCCGGCTCCGCGTCGAGGTCTCCTGCCCGGACGCCGACGCGCACGTTCCGTCGGTGGTCGCCACCTACCCGCACGCCGACTGGCACGAGCGCGAGACGTGGGACATGTTCGGCGTGATCTTCGACGGGCATCCCGCGTTGACCCGGATCCTCATGCCGGACGACTGGGTCGGACACCCGCAGCGCAAGGACTACCCGCTGGGCGGGATCCCGGTGGAGTACAAGGGTGCGGTCGTGCCGCCCCCCGATCAGCGGAGGAGCTACAGGTGAGCACCAGCGAGAACGCCGACCTGTTCGCGGGGCCCGGCGAGGCGCCCGCGGACCGCGTCTACACCGTGCGCGGTGGCGACTGGGAGCGGATCGGGGAGCAGCAGTCGGAGCGTGCCGAGGAGACGCTGGTCGTCAACATGGGCCCGCAGCACCCCGCGACCCACGGCGTCCTGCGGTTGATCCTGGAGACCGAGGGCGAGACGGTGAAGTCGATCCGGCCCGGCATCGGCTTCCTGCACACGGGCATCGAGAAGAACATGGAGTACCGGACGTGGAGCCAGGGCTCCGCGTTCGTGACCCGCATGGACTACGTGGCCCCGCTCTTCAACGAGGTCGTGTACTGCCTGGCGGTCGAGAAGCTCATGGGCATCACCGACCAGATCCCCGAGCGGGCCACGATCATCCGGGTCCTGATGATGGAACTCAACCGCATCTCGAACCACCTGGTGGCCATCGGGACGACCGGCAACGAGCTCGGGGCGACGACGGTCATGATGTCGGGGTTCCGCGAGCGCGAGATCATCCTCGACTTCTTCGAGGCGGTCACGGGGCTGCGGATGAACCACGCGTACGTCCGGCCGGGCGGGGTCGCGGTCGATCTGCCGGAGACGGGGCTGTCGCAACTGCGGGAGACCATCGCCTGGCTCGAGAAGTACATGCCGGAGATGTCGCTGCTGGTCCAGGAGAACCCGATCTTCCACGGCCGCACGATGGACGTCGGCGTCCAGGACCTGACGGCCTGCATGGCGATGGGCGTGACGGGCCCCATCCTCCGTTCGACCGGCTACGCCTTCGACCTGCGCAAGGCGCAGCCCTACTGCGGCTACGAGACGTACGACTTCGACGTCGCCACCTGGGACACGAGCGACTGCTACGGCCGCTACCGCGTCCGGCTGGCCGAGCTCTGGGAGTCGTTGAAGATCGTCAAGCAGTGCGTCGGGCGGCTCGAGGCCACCGCCGGCCAGCCCGTGATGTTCACCGACCCGAGGTTCGGCACCCCCGCCGACCTCACGGTGGGCCCGGACGGTCAGGGCAACAGCCACGAGCACGTCAAGCACATCATGGGCGAGTCGATGGAGGCCCTGATCCACCACTTCAAGGTGGTCACCGAGGGGTTCCGCGTCCCCGCCGGCCAGGCGTACGTCGCCATCGAGTCCCCCAAGGGCGAACTGGGCTGCCACGTGGTGTCGGACGGCACCACCCGCCCCTTCCGGGTGCACATGCGTGACCCCGGGTTCAACCATCTGCAGTCCGTCCCGCTGATGTGCGAGGGCGGCATGATTTCCGACGTCATCATGGCGGTCGCCTCGATCGACCCCGTCATGGGAGGGGTGGACCGGTGAGCGGCCACGAGTTCCAGTCCTACTTCCCGGAGTCGGGTGGCATCGACTACTCGGACACGTCGACGAGCATCGACGAGGGGGCGATCGCCGAGTTGCGCCTGCTGGCGTCCCGGTACCCGCAGCCCCGCTCGGCGTTGCTGCCGATGCTGCACCTCGTTCAGAGCTACGACGGCCGGATCTCGCCGCGCGGCGTCGAGGTGTGCGCCGAGATCCTCGGGCTGTCGACGGCCCAGGTGTCCGGCGTGGCGACCTTCTACACCATGTACCACCGGCGCCCGGCGGGCACCCACCACATCGGGGTCTGCACCACGGCGCTGTGCGCGGTGATGGGCGGCGACATCCTGCTCGAGAAGGTCTCCGAGAAGCTGGGCATCCACGAGGGGGAGACCACGCCGGACGGCAAGTTCTCCCTCGAACGGGTCGAGTGCAACGCCGCCTGCGACTTCGCGCCGATCATGATGGTCAACTGGGAGTTCATGGACAACATGACCCCCGCGAAGGCGTCCGCGATCCTCGACAAACTGGCGGCCGGCGATGAGGTCCAGGCGACCCGCGGCGGGACGATCACCGACTGGCGGTCCGCCGAGCGCGTCCTGGCCGGGTTCGACGACGGCCGCGCCGACGAGGGCCCCGCCGCCGGCGAGGCGTCCCTGGTCGGTCTGCGGCTCGCTCAGGACCGTCACTGGACGGCCCCCGCCCCCGGTTCGACCCCGGCCCCCGCGCCGGCTCCCTCCCTGGAGAAGAAGTGACCGACACCCTGACCCCGGTCCTCACCGCCAACTGGGCCGACGACCGCGCGTGGAAGCTGGCCAACTACGAACGGCGCGGCGGCTATCAGGCGCTGCGCAAGGCGCTCAAGATGAGCGCCGACGACGTGATCGGCGCCGTCAAGGACTCGGGTCTGCGGGGGCGCGGCGGCGCCGGCTTCCCGACCGGCATGAAGTGGAGCTTCGTCCCGCAGGCCAACCCGAATCCGAAGTACCTGGTCGTCAACGGCGACGAGTCGGAGCCGGGCACCTGCAAGGACATCCCGCTCATGATGGCGAGCCCGCACACGCTCGTCGAGGGCGTCATCATCAGTTCGTACGCGATCCGCGCCCACTACGCGTTCATCTACATCCGCGGCGAGGTCCTCCACGTGCATCGCCGCATGCAGCAGGCGGTCCGCGAGGCCTACAGCGCGGGGTACCTGGGCCGGAACATCCTGGGCACCGGCTATGACCTGGAGGTCATCGTCCACGCCGGGGCGGGCGCCTACATCTGCGGCGAGGAGACGGCGCTGCTCGACTCCCTCGAGGGACGCCGCGGGCAGCCCCGCCTCCGTCCCCCGTTCCCCGCGGTGGCGGGCCTGTACGCGTCCCCGACCGTCGTCAACAACGTCGAGTCGATCGCCTCCGTGCCGTCGATCATCGCCAACGGGCCGGACTGGTTCGGTTCCATGGGCACCGAGAAGAGCAAGGGCTTCGGCATCTTCTCCCTGTCGGGGCACGTGACCCGGCCCGGGCAGTACGAGGCCCCCCTGGGCATCACGATGCGCCAACTGGTCGACCTGGCCGGCGGCATGCGCCACGGGCACCGGCTCAAGTTCTTCACCCCCGGCGGCAGTTCGACGCAGATCCTCACCGAGCAGCACCTCGATCTGCCGCTCGACTTCGACTCGGTCATGGCGGCCGGGTCCCTGCTCGGAACGCGAGCGCTGCAGACGTTCGACGAGACCACGTCGGTGGTCCGGACCACGCTGCGGTGGGTGGAGTTCTACAAGCACGAGTCCTGCGGCAAGTGCACCCCGTGCCGCGAGGGCAACTGGTGGCTGGTCCAGATGCTCAAGAAGTTCGAGGCCGGTCAGGCGGTGGAGGGCGACATCGAGAAGATGCTGGACGTGGCGTCCAACATCGGCGGTCGTTCCTTCTGCGCCCTGGCGGACGGCGCCGTCGCCTGCGTCCAGAGCGCCGTCAAGGAGTTCCGCTCCGAGTTCGAGCAGGGGTACCACACGCCGGCCTGGGAGTTGTTCCCGTACGAGAAGTCCGCGCTGTTCGCGACGAACGAAGGAGGCCGGGCATGAGCGTCGACGCGACGAAGGACGCGGCGGTCCAGAAGTCCGATCTGGTCTCGGTGTTCATCGACGGCACCGAGGTCCGGGTGCCGAAGGGCACGATGGCCATCCGCGCCGCCGAACTGATCGGGGTCGCGATCCCGCGCTTCTGCGATCACCCGCTGCTCGACCCCATGGGCGCCTGCCGCCAGTGCCTGGTCGAGGTGCCCGACATGGGCAACGGCCGCGGCATGCCGAAGCCGCAGGCCGCCTGCACCCTCGAGGTGGCGCCGGGCATGAAGATCGCGACGCAGAACACCTCGGAGGTCGCGCGGAAGGCCCAGGAGGGAATCGTCGAACTCCTTCTGATCAACCACCCGCTCGACTGCCCGATCTGCGACAAGGGCGGCGAGTGCCCGCTGCAGAACCAGGCGCTCGCCAACGGCCGCGGCGAGAGCCGCTACGGCGGCGTGAAGCGGACGTTCCCGAAGCCGGTGTCGATCTCGGCGCAGATCCTGCTGGACCGGGAGCGGTGCGTGCTCTGCGCCCGGTGCACCCGGTTCTCGGAGCAGATCGCCGGCGACCCCTTCATCGCCCTCGTGGAGCGGGGCGCCCTGCAGCAGGTGGGCCTCTACGAGGAACACCCCTACGACTCCTACTTCTCGGGCAACGTCGTCCAGATCTGCCCCGTCGGCGCGCTCACCAGCGCGGACTACCGCTTCCAGTCCCGGCCCTTCGACCTGGTCAGCACCGTCACGACCTGCGAGCTGTGCGCCGCCGGCTGCGAACTGCGCACCGACCACCGGCACTTCCAGGTGAAGCGCCGCCTGGCCGGCAACCTCCCGGCCGTCAACGAGGAATGGAACTGCGACCGCGGCCGCTTCGCCTACCGCTCCGGCCAACTCGACGACCACCTCACCCATCCCCTCGTCCGCGAGAACGGTGTGTTGCGGCCGGCGTCGTGGCCCGAGGCCATCGACGCGGCGGTCGCAGGGCTGAAGGCCGCCGGGTCGGCGGTCGGCGTCCTGCCCGGCGGCCGGCTGACCCTGGAGAACGCCTACGGCTACTCCAAGTTCGCCCGCGCGGTGCTCGGCACCAACCACATCGACTACCGCTCCCGGCCGCACTCGGCCGAGGAGTTGGCCTTCCTCGGCACCGAGGTGGCGGGCCGTGGGCTCGCCGACAGCGTGACCTACGCCGACCTGGAGGCGGCCGAGCGCGTCATCCTGGTGGGCTTCGAGCCCGAAGAGGAAAGCCCCATCGTCTTCCTGCGGCTGCGCAAGGCCGTGCGGAAGAGGGGCCTCAAGGTCGCCGCCGTCGCCCCGTTCCTCAGCGCCGGCAACGTGAAGCTGTCGGCGACCCTCCTCCCGACGGCCCCCGGCCGCGAGGCCGCGGTCGTCGCCGACCTGCAGGCGGACGCCGCGACGATCGTCCTGGTGGGGGAGCGGGCGGCCCTGGCGCCGGGCGCCCTGGGCGCCTGCGTCGAGTTGACGCGTCGCTCCGGCGCGCGCCTCGCCTGGATCCCGCGCCGCGCCGGCGAAGTGGGTGCCATCGAGGCCGGGTGCCTGCCCACGCTGCTGCCGGGCGGTCGTCCGCTGGACGCCGCGGCGCGCGTCGACGTCCAGAGCACGTGGGGGGTCGATCACCTGCCCCCGCTGGAGGGCATGGACGCCGACGCGATCCTGCGCGCCGCCGGCACCGGTCACCTCAAGGCCCTCGTCGTGGGCGGCGTCCAGCCGACCGACTTCGTGGACGCCGCGGCCGTCCGCTCCGCCCTGGAAGGGGCCGCCTTCGTGGTCAGCCTTGAGCGCCGGGCCGGCGACGTGACCGAGCGGGCCGATGTGGTCTTCCCGGTGGTGGGCATCGAGCGCCAGTCGGGCACCTTCGTCAACTGGGAGCACCGCCGCGGCCGCGTCCGCCGCGTACTCAAGGACGATCGGGCGGCGATGACCGACCTGCGCGTCCTGGCGGCCCTGGCCGACGGGCTGGGCCGCGACCTCGGCGTCCGGCGGGCCACCGCGGCCTTGGCGGAACTGGACGAGCTGGGCGTCTGGGAGGGCGCTCGGTCGTCCGGCCCGGTCCGGGCGGCGTCGCCCGCAGCGGCGTCCGCCGGTGGCGGCCTGCTGTTGGCTTCCTGGCGGTACTTGATCGACGGGTCGGCGTCCAACGACGGCGCTCCCGCGCTGCTCGCCACCGGCAAGAAGCCGGTCGCCCGGCTGAGCCCCCCGACCGCCGACCGCCTGGGCCTGGCCGACGGCGACGACGTCACCGTGTCGGTCGGACGCCGTGGCGTCACCCTGCCGCTCGTCGTCGAGCCCGGCATGCTCGACGGTGTGGTCTGGGTCCCTGGCAACGTCGGCCAGGGTTCCACCGGCGAACTGGCCGTTCGTCCGGGTGATTCCGTGACCGTGAACCGCGGAGGTGTGGCATGAACCCCGACATCCAGGCGCTCTTCTTCAACGATCCCTGGTGGATCGTCGCCATCAAGGCGGTGGGGATCGTCCTCTTCGTGTTGACGTGGCAGATCTTCAACGTGTGGTTCGAGCGCCGCCTGCTGGGCAAGATGCAGCAGCGCATCGGGCCCATCATGAACGGGCCTTTCGGGCTGGGCCAGACGCTCGGCGACGGCGTGAAGTTCCTGCTCAAGGAAGACTTCGCCCCGAGCATGGTGGACCGGGTCCTCTACACCCTGGCTCCCATCATCGCCGGCGTGTGTGCCTTCACCGCGTGGTCCTCGATCCCGCTCGGCGGCGAGGTCAACATGTTCGGGGTCACCACCCGGCTCCAGGTCACGGACCTCGCAACCGGCGCGCTCGTGATTCTCGCCATGGGCTCGGTCGCCATCTACGGCTTCGTCCTGGCGGGCTGGTCCTCCAACTCGCCCTACTCGCTGTTGGGCGCCATGCGCTCCTCGGCCCAGATGATCTCCTACGAGATCTCGATGGGGTTGTCGTTCGTGGCGGTGTTCCTCTACACCGGCTCGATGTCCACCAATGCGATCGTCGACGCGCAGGCGCTGCCGCTCCTGGGCCAGCCCTTCCTGGGCGGCCTCGGCTTGCAGAACTGGTACTGGCTGGTGCTGCTGCCCAGCTTCGTGATCTACGTGATCTCGATGTTCGGTGAGACGAACCGGGCGCCCTTCGACCTTCCGGAGTGCGAGTCGGAGCTCGTGTCGGGGCATATCACCGAGTACACCGGCTTCCGGTACGCGATCTTCTACCTCGCCGAGTACATCAACATGACGACGGTCTCGGCGGTCTGCACCACGCTGTTCCTGGGCGGCTACAAGGCGTTCTGGCCGTTCTCGTTCATCCCCGGTATCGACTCCGGCTGGCTCGGCCTGGTGTGGTTCGTGATCAAGGTGCAGTTGCTGATCGCCGTGTTCGTGTGGGCCCGCGCCTCGCTGCCCCGGTTCCGGTACGACCAGTTCATGGACCTGGGCTGGAAGTGGATGATCCCGATCTCCCTGGTGTGGATCGTGCTGATCGCCACCTTCAAGGGCCTGCGCAACGCCGGCCTCATGAGCCCGTTCGTGTTCGTCGGCCTGGCTGCGGTGGTCGCCCTCGCCTTCCTGGCCATCTGGTTCATGGGCTCCCCGGAGGAGTCCGTAGCGCCGGTGGACGAGGACGAACCGTTCGACGCCTTCGCCGGCGGGTATCCGGTTCCGCCGCCGCCCGGGCAGTTGCTGCCCGAGTTCGCGGACATGGTGCCCGGCTCGGCCGAACCCGACCCGACCACCGAGGAGAAGTAGTCATGGGCATGTTGGATGGCTGGGCCGGCTTCGGGGTCACCTTCCGGACCATGTTCCGGAAGACCTTCACCCAGGGCTACCCGGAGAAGGGCAAAGAGAAGATCACCGCGCCGCGTTACCACGGCCGTCACCAGCTGAACCGCTGGCCGGACGGCCTGGAGAAGTGCGTCGGCTGCGAGTTGTGTGCCTGGGCCTGCCCGGCCGACGCGATCTACGTCGAGGGCGGCGACAACACCGAGGACGAGCGGTACAGCCCCGGCGAGCGGTACGGGCGCGTCTACCAGATCAACTACCTGCGCTGCATCCTGTGCGGGATGTGCATCGAGGCCTGCCCGACGCGCGCGTTGACGATGACGAACGACTTCAAGCTGGCGGATCTGACGCGCGAGCAGATGATCTACACCAAGGACCGGCTCCTCGCCCCGCTCCTGCCGGGCATGGAGGCCCCCCCGCACCCGCGCCGGTTGGGCGCCGATGAGAAGGACTACTTCCTCGGGCTGCCCCCCACCGGCGTGCCGGACACGCGGACCGCTGCACCCACCGCCGCCCAGGGAGAGACCTCATGAGCCCCGCACTCGTTCCGCTGGTCACCGGAGCGGAGGTGGCCTTCTGGATCTGCGCCCCGTTGATGGTGCTGGGAGCCCTGGGGCTGGTGTTCTTCCGCAAGGCGGTCTATTCGGCGCTGTCGATGGCGTTCGTCATGATGAATCTGGCCGTGCTCTACGCCACGATGGACGCCCCCTTCCTCGTCTTCGTGCAGATCATCGTCTACACGGGCGCGATCCTCATGCTGTTCCTGTTCGTGCTGATGCTGGTCGGCGTGGACACCCCCGACTCGATGGTCGAGACCCTCAAGGGTCAGCGGGTCCTCAGCATCCTGGCGACGATCGGGGTCGCCGCCCTGCTGGTGTTCGGCATCGGCGGCTCGATGCGAGGCAATCCGGTGGGGCTGGCGGAGGCGAATGCCGGCGGCAACGTCGAGGGCATCGCCGACCTGCTGTTCGGCCGGTACGTGTTCATCTTCGAACTGACCGCCGCCCTGCTCATCACGGCCGCCCTGGCCGCCATGATCCTGGCGCACCGCTCGCGCACCGCCCCGCGGACCACGCAGGCCGACCTGGCGCGGGCTCGCGTCCGCGCGTACGCCGAGAGCGGCGTCCACCCCGGGACGTTGCCGAGTTCCGGCGTCTTCGCCGGGCAGAACTCGATCGCGGTTCCGGCCCTGTTGCCGGACGGTTCGGCGGCCCAGGCGTCGCTCAGCCCCACGCTCGTGATCCGAGGGACGACGATCGATCCCGCCGACCTGACGCAGATGACCACGGACCGGTTCGCGGCGATCGAGAGCGGGCGCTCGAGCGAGGAGGACGACGAATGAATCCCGAGAACATGCTGATGCTCGCCTCGATCCTGTTCGCGATCGGCGGCCTGGGCGTCATGCTGCGCCGCAACGCGCTCGTCGCCTTCATGTGCGTCGAGTTGATGCTGAACGCGGCCAACCTTGCGCTGGTGGCCGGCGCCCTGATGCACGGCCGGCTGGACGGCCAGGTCGCGGCCTTCTTCGTGATGGTCGTCGCGGCCGCCGAGGTCGTCGTCGGTCTCGCGATCATCGTGACCATCTACCGCACCCGCCGGACGACCTCGGTCGACGACGCCAACCTCTTGAACCTCTGAGGAGTCTGCCGTGAACTTGTTGGAGACCCTCGCCCATCCCGTCGCCGCGACGGGGATGTTCGCCAATGCCTGGTGGATGATCGCCGCGCCGTTGGCGGTCGCGGCGATCCTGCTGCTGGCCGGCCGCGTCGCGGACGCCTGGGGGCACCTGGTGGCCGTCGCCGCCGTGGTGTTCTCGTTCCTGGTCGCCTGCTGCCTCTTCGCGCAGATGTTGCTGAGCGCGGCCGAGTCCCGCATGGTCGAGTCGACGCTGTTCACGTGGTTCAGCGTCGGCGAGTGGAGGTTCGACGTCGGCTTGCAGGTCGACCAATTGTCGATCCTGTTCGCGCTGCTCATCACGGGCGTCGGCAGCCTCATCCACATCTACTCGATCGGGTACATGGCGCACGACCCACGCCGCCGGCGGTTCTTCGCCTACCTGAACCTGTTCGTGGCCGCGATGCTCACCCTGGTGCTGGCCAACAACTACCTCATCCTGTTCGTCGGCTGGGAGGGCGTCGGGTTGGCGTCCTATCTGTTGATCAGCTTCTGGCAGGAGCGGCCCTCGGCGGCCGCCGCGGGCGTGAAGGCGTTCGTGATGAACCGGGTCGGCGACCTGGGCATGCTGCTCGCGATCTTCTCGATGTTGGCCATGTTCGGCAGTTCGTCCTTCACCGCGGTCAACGCCGGCGCGGCCCAGCTTCCGCCGTTGTGGGCGACGCTCATCGGGTTGTTCCTGTTGCTCGGCGCCTGTGGCAAGTCGGCCCAGGTCCCGCTGCAGGCGTGGCTGTTGGACGCCATGGAGGGCCCGACGCCGGTGTCGGCGCTCATCCACGCCGCCACGATGGTGACGGCCGGCGTCTACCTCGTCGTCCGCAGCCACGTGCTGTTCGAGCAGTCCGCGTTCGCGCAGACCGCGGTCGTCATCGTCGGCACGGTCACCCTGCTCGCGGGCGCGTGGATCGGCACCAGCCAGGACGACATCAAGAAGGTGCTCGCCGGCTCGACGATGAGCCAGATCGGCTACATGATGCTCGCCGCGGGCATCGGGCCCGCAGGGTATGCGTTCGCGATCTTCCACCTGCTCACGCATGGCTTCTTCAAGGCCAACATGTTCCTCGGCGCGGGATCCGTCATGCACGGCATGCACGACGACGTGAACATGCGCCACTACGGCCGGCTGTCCCAGTACATGAAGTACACGTACTGGACCTTCTTCTGCGGCTACATCGCCATCATCGGTGTGCCGCTGACCGCCGGCTTCTTCAGCAAGGACCACATCATCGAGGCCGCCTTCCAGCACAACCTCGTCATCGGCCTGTGCGCCTTGATCGGGGCCGGCATCACCGCCTTCTACATGACGCGCCTGATGTTCATGACGTTCTGGAGCGAGCCGCGCTGGGAGCCGGGCGTCCACCCGCACGAGTCGCCCAAGGTGATGACGATCCCGCTCGTCGTCCTCGCGGTCTTCTCGCTGGGCGCCGGCGCCTTGATGAACTGGTGGATCCAGACCTGGCTCGAGCCGGCGGCCGGCAACCACGCCCACGAGGTGGCGCTGTTCACGCCGATCGGCGTGATCACCATCGCGGTGGTCGCGGCCGGGGTGGCGGCCGGCTGGTACTTCTTCGGCCGGAACCCGATTCCCAAGGTCGCCCCGGTGTCCAGCAACCCGTTCACGCTCGTCGGTCGCCACGTGCTGTACGGCGACCAACTCAACGACGTGCTCGCCGTCCAGCCCACGTACGCCGTGGGGCGCACGGCGCTGGCTGCCGATGAGGTCGCGCTCGACGGCGGAGTGGACGCGGTGGCGCGCGGCTTCGGGGGCCTGTCGGTCCAGGTCCGCAAGCTTCAGACGGGTTATGCGCGGAGCTACGCGCTCACCATGACGACGGGCGTCCTGTTGGCCGCCGTGGTCCTGATCCTCAGCCAGCTGGCCTGAGGGAGGAGTGGAGATGAATTTCCCCTGGCTCACCATCCTGGGGCTGCTGCCGATCGCCGGCGGACTCGCCCTGTTCCTCCCGGTGAAGGGTGCCAGCCGGTTCTTGGGCATGTTCTTCGCCTTGGTCACCCTGGTGTTGGGGCTCGCGATGGCGGGCGTCTACTTCGTCGACCCGGCCGCCCTCACCGTCCAGGCCCCCTGGATCGCGTCCATCGGGGCGTGGTGGGCGCTGGGCGCGGACGGCATGGGGCTGGCCATGGTCCTCATGACCGTCGTGCTGACGCCGCTGGTGCTGCTCGCCGAGTGGAAGCTGCCGTTCGAGGGGGGCAAGTGGGGCCCGCAGGCCTTCATCGCGCTCATCCTCATCCTCGAGGGCCTGTCGATCTTCGTGTTCACCGCGAACGACGTCCTGCTGTTCTACCTCTTCTTCGAAGCCACCCTGATCCCGGTTTACTTCCTGATCGTCGGGTACGGGGGAGCGCGACGCGACTACGCCGCCATCAAGTTCCTGCTGTTCAGCCTCGCGGGCGGCCTCATCATGCTCGCGTCCGTCATCGGCCTGTACGCGGTGTCGGCCGGGCAGGGCACGCCGAGCTACCTGCTGAGCGACCTGCAGCAACTCAACCTGGACGGCGACCTCGGCCGGTGGCTCATGATCGGCTTCCTGATCGCGTTCGTGATCAAGGCCCCGATGGTGCCCCTCCACACGTGGTTGCCGGACGCCGCCGAGCAGTCCACCCCCGGCACGGCGACGATGCTGGTCGGGGTCCTGGACAAGATCGGCACGTTCGGCATGATCAAGTTCTGCCTGGGACTGTTCCCGGAGGCGTCCCGCTGGGTCGCGCCGGTGATGTTGGTCCTGGCGCTGGTGTCGATCCTCTGGGGGGCGCTGGCCGCGATCGCGTCGACCAACCTGATGCGGCTGGTGGCGTACACCTCGGTGAGCCACTTCGGTTTCATGGTGCTCGGCATCTACGCGATGACGACCCAGGGCATCTCCGGTTCGGTCTTCTACATGCTGAACCACGGCTTCTCCACAGCGGCCCTGTTCCTGGTCGTCGGGTTCCTCATCCACCGCAGCGGTTCGGCCGACATCAACGCGTTCGGCGGGGCCCAGAAGTTGGTCCCGGTGTTCTCCGGGGTGTTCCTGGTGTCCTGGCTCTCGGCACTCGGCCTGCCCGGTCTGTCGACCTTCGTGAGCGAGTTCATGGTGCTGGCCGGCACGTTCGGCCGCGAGCCCTGGTTCGCGGCGGTCGGTGCCGTGGGGGTCATCCTGGCGGCCGTGTACGCGCTGCGGGTCTACCGGGTGGTCATGACCGGCCCGGTGACCGAGGCGTCCCAGACGCACTTCGCCGGACGCGACCTGACGGTCGTGGAGAAGGCCGTGATGATCCCCATCATCGGCGTGATGCTGGTGTTGGGGTTCTATCCACAGCCGGCCGTCCAGTTGGTTGAGCCCACGGCCCAAACGGCCATGCAACGGGTGCAGGTCGCGGACCCGGCTCCCGTGGTGAAGGGAGAGAAGTGATGACGTCGATGCTGGTGCCGCTCTTCACCACCCCGGTGGTCGAGTTCCGGGAACTCGCTCCGATCCTGATCCTGTTCTTGGCCGCCATCCTGGGCGTGCTGGTCGATTCGTTCCTCCTGGGCGACTGGCGCAAGTGGCGTGACGAGATCCAGATGGGCCTGGTCATCGGCAGCACCGTCGCCGCGCTGATCTACGTCGTGCTCAATGCGCGCAAGGGCCTCGGCGGCACGTTGGCCATGGGGTCGATCATGCTGGACGGCCCCACGTACGTCGCCTGGGGGGCGCTGCTCGTGTTCGGCCTGCTGGCCGTTCTGGTGTTCCGTGAGCGTCGCGTGCACGGCGGCGTGACGGCGTTCGCGAGTGCGGCGTCCAGCGTGCCGGGCAGCGTGGAGGAGGCCGAGGCCGACCGCGTCCGCCTCGAGCAGACCGAGGTGTACCCCCTCGCGTTGTTCGCCCTCACCGGCATGCTGGTGTTCGTCGCGTCCAACGACCTGCTCACGCTGTTCGTGGCCCTCGAGGTGTTCTCGCTGCCGCTGTACCTGATGTGCGGCATGGCCCGGCGCCGTCGGCTCCTGTCGCAGGAGGCGTCGCTGAAGTACTTCCTGCTGGGCGCCTTCAGTTCGGGCATCTTCCTGTTCGGGGTGGCGCTGCTCTACGCGTTCGCCGGCTCGTTCCGCCTCGGCGACATCGCGCTCGCGGTGGCGGCGCCGCAGCACGGGCGCTGGCTGCTCTACTCCGGCTTGGTCCTGCTGGTGGTCGGTCTCCTGTTCAAGGTCGGCGTCGTCCCCTTCCACAACTGGACGCCCGACGTCTACGTGGGCGCCCCGACCCCGATCACCGGGTTCATGGCGATCTGCACCAAGCTGGCCGCGGTGGTGGCCACCCTGCGGGTGCTCTACGTGGCGCTCGGCGGCGAGCGGTGGAGTTGGCAGCCCATGCTGGCGGTCCTCGCGGTGCTCACGATGGTCGTCGGCGCGGTCGCCGGCCTCACGCAGCGCGACGTCAAGCGGATGCTCGCCTACAGCTCGATCGCGCACGCCGGCTTCCTGCTGACGGCGGTGGTCGGTGCCAGCCAGGACGCCGCTCGCACGCCGACCTCGGTCTCGGCCATCCTGTTCTACCTGGTCGCCTACGGCTTCGCGACGATCGGCGCCTTCGGACTCGTGACGATGGTGCGCAACGCGGCCGGCGAGGACAACTCGTTCGAGGCCTGGTCCGGCCTGGCCAAGAAGAACCCGTGGGTGGCCGGCCTCATGTCGGTGTTCCTGCTCAGCTTCGCGGGCATCCCGCTCACCGCCGGCTTCATCGGCAAGTGGGCCGTGTTCGCGGCGGCGTGGCGCGGCGGCTACAGCTGGTTGGTCGTGGTGGCGGTGCTCGTGAGCCTCGTCGCCGCCTACTTCTACCTGCGGCTGATCGTGGTCATGTTCGGTGGGACGCCGGCGCGCGAGTCGTACGTGGGCGAGGCCAGCGGCTGGACCTGGGTGCCGGTGCTCATCGGGGCGGCGGCGACGGTCGTCCTCGGCGTGCTTCCCGACTCCGTGATGTCGATCGCGGCCGGAATGGGCACGTTCCTGCGCTAGCGGCTAGCATCGGCCGAGCCACCTCGGCAGGGAAGGGAAGTCCGTCTTGTCGGTCCAGCAGTACGACATCGATCCTGCGTTCACGGCGGTCGTCACCGAGCGTCTGGGAGCCATCGAGGCGAGTCTCATGGCTGCCGCGCAGGCGGAGACGGACTTCGTCACCGAGGCGGCGAGCCACATCATCCGCGCGGGCGGCAAGAGGTTCCGCCCGCTGCTGGTGGTGTTGGCCTCGCAACTGATCCCCGGGGCCGACCCCAGCCGGATCGAGCGCGCCGCGATCGTCGTGGAACTGACGCACGTGGCGTCCCTCTACCACGACGACGTGATGGACGAGGCGCAGGTGCGCAGGGCCGGCCCGAGCGCCAACGCCCGGTGGGACAACACCGTGGCGATCCTCGTGGGCGACTTCCTGTTCAGTCGGGCGTCGTCCACCGTGGCCACGCTCGGCACCGAGTACGTGGCGCTGCAGGCGCACACGTTCGCCCGGCTGGTGCAGGGCCAGATCGCCGAGACCCGAGGGGCCCTGCCGGGCTCGGATCCCCTCGCCCACTACCTGTCGGTGCTGGCCGACAAGACCGGTTCGCTCATCGCGGCGTCCGCGCGTTTCGGCGGCATGGTGTGCGGCGCCTCCCCCGAGGCGCTGGACGCCCTCGCCCGCTACGGCGAGGAGATCGGCCTGGTGTTCCAGCTTTCGGACGACATCATCGACATCGCCTCCGACACCTCCGGCAAGCGGCCGGGTACCGACCTGCGTGAGGGCGTCCTCACCCTGCCGACGCTGTTGGTGACGGCCTCGACCGACCCGGCGGACGCCCGCCTGCAAGACCTGGTCTCCCGCCCCCTCGCCGACGAGGGTGAGGTGGCGGAAGCGCTCGGGCTGCTCCGGGCGCACCCGGCGCTGCAGGCCGCGCGCGACGAAGTCGCCCGGCGGGCCGAGGTGGCCCGCTCGTTCCTCGCGCCGCTGCCGGCCGGCCCCGCGCGGGACGCCCTCGACGCCCTGTGCGACCAGGTGGTCAGCCGGTCCTTCTGAGCCGCGACGCCCGTAGGATGGCGCGCGGAGGTGCCGGATGAGCGCATGTCGCCTGTGTGGGCGCGAGGTCACGGGGACGGTGTGCCCCGCGTGCGGAACCCCGGTGGGGGAGAGCGTTCCCTGGGCGCCGTTGGCCCCCCCGAGCGCGGCGCAGCCCCCCGCCCCGACCGGCCCGCCCGCGCAACCGCCGCTCACCCCGGCCGATTCGTACCTGCCGCCCTACGATCCGTACGCCCAGCCGGTCGATGCCTACGCCCAACCCGCTGACCCCTACGGCCAGCCCTACGACCCGTACGGCCAACCGGCCGACCCCTACGCCCAACCGGCCGCCCCGTACGCCCCGCCGACCGACCCCTACGGCCGGCCCGCCGACCCGTACGCTCAGCCCGCCGGTGCCTACGGATCGCCGCCCTACGACCCCTACGCGCAACCCGGGCCGGCGCAACCGGGCCAGGGCTACGGCCAGCCGGCCCCCGGCTATCCGCCGCAGGCCGGGCTGGCCTACCTGCCCGAGCCGCGCCCGCGGCGTCCGTGGTTGCCGTGGGTGGCCGCCCTGCTGGCCGTGGCCCTGGTGATCGTGGCGGTCCTAGTCGGTCAGCGGTTCCTGGGGGGCGGCACCCCCACCCGGACCGTGCCGCCCACGGTGGAAGTGTCGACCGCCACCGCGCGCCCCACCACCCCGGCCGTCACGACGAGCGCTCCGCCGACGACCCCGGCCACCACCCCTCCTGCGACCGAGGACCAGGCCCTGGCCGCCCTGCGGCAGGGAGCCTCGGCAGGCCTGCCTCAACTCAACGCGGCGGTCTCGGCGAGGTCGTGGGTGGCGCAACTGTCGTCGAAGTCGGTGGGCATCACGGATCCGCTCCAGACCGCGGCGAACGGCACCCACGTCTTCTTCGCCCTCGACATCCTCGCCGAGCACAACCAGTTGCTGGCCAAGGTGCGGGATGCCTCCGTGATCCTGGCGGAGAGCACCACGTACGGCAGCCGCAAGACCGACACCGGCGCCCGGCCGTACTGGCGCACCCTCGCGCTGAGTCCCGCCTTCACCTCGGAGGCGGCGGTCACCGCCTGGTGCGCGCGCACGTTCGCGCCGATGACCGGGGCGGAGTTGGAGAACCAGTGCGTCGCGACCCAGCTGTGAGGCCGCCGGTACGCTGAGCGGGTGAAGTACGTCTCGACCCGCGGCTTCGGCGCCGACGCCCCCCTGGACTTCTGCGACATCCTCCTCGAGGGGCTCGCCCCCGACGGTGGGCTGTTCCTGCCGCAGCGCTACCCCCGCGTGGACGCCGCCGCGCTGGCGTCCTGGCGTCGGACGCTGGCGGACGAGGGCTACGGCGCCCTGGCGGCCCAGGTCCTGGCGCTGTACGTGGACGACATCCCGGCCGACGACCTGCGGGCGCTGTGCGGCCGGGCCTACTCCGCCGAGGCCTTCGGCTCGACGGAGGTCGTGGACGTCGTCGACCTCGGCGACGGGCTCGTCCTGGGCCGGATCAGCAACGGACCGACGGCCGCGTTCAAGGACATGGCGATGCAACTCCTGGGTCAGCTCTTCGAGTACGAGTTGGAGCGCCGGGGCGAGCGGCTCAACATCCTCGGGGCCACGTCGGGTGACACCGGATCCTCGGCCGAGTACGCGATGCTCGGCAAGCCGCGCGTGACGGTGTTCATGTTGACGCCGCGGGGCCGGATGACGCCGTTCCAGCAGGCCCAGATGTTCACGCTGGCCGACCCGCGCATCGTCAACGTCGCCGTCGACGGCGTCTTCGACGACTGTCAGGACCTGGTGAAGGCGGTCGCCTCCGACCTGGAGTTCAAGGCCGAGCACCGCATCGGCGCGGTGAACTCCATCAACTGGGCGCGGGTGGTGGCGCAGGTCGTCTACTACGTCGCGTTGTATCTGCGCCTCACGTCGTCGCCGGGGCAGCGCCTGAGCTTCGCCGTGCCCACGGGCAACTTCGGCAACATCCTGGCCGGGCACATCGCCCGCGAGATGGGCGTCCCGATCGACACGCTGATCCTCGCCACCAACGAGAACGACGTCCTCGACGAGTTCTTCCGCACCGGGGTCTATCGCGTCCGGTCCAGCAGCGAGACGTCGGCCACGTCGAGCCCCTCCATGGACATCTCGAAGGCCTCGAACGTCGAGCGGTTCGTGTTCGACCTGCTGGGTCGGGACGGCGACCGGGTGCGGCGGCTGTTCGGCGAGGACGTGCCCGCGCAGGGCTTCTTCGACCTGTCGGGGACCCCCGAGTTCCGCTCGCTGCGCGAGCGGTTCGGCTTCGTCTCGGGGTCCTCGACGCATGCGGACCGGTTGGCGACGATCCGGGCGCTGGACGCCGCGGGCGTCCTGATCGACCCGCACACCGCCGACGGCGTCCGGGTCGCCCGGGTCCTGTTGGGGGCCGGTCTGGACGCCGCGCGTCCGGTCGTGTGCCTGGAGACCGCGTTGCCGGTGAAGTTCGCCGAGACGATCCGGGAGGCGCTGGGGCGCGAGGTGCCGGTGCCGGAGAAATTCGCCGGGCTCGAGGCGTTGCCGAAGCGGGTGGTCGATCTGGACAACGATGTGGCGGCGGTCAAGGGGCTGATCACGAGCCGGCTCGCCGCGTTGGCGTCCGACCCCGCCGGACGTCGATAGGTAAGGACTTGCATCACGGCGAGTCAGTGATATAGGTTACCTATCAAGAGTTCACCCCTGAGACCAATCCCGAAAGGACAGCCCATGTCGCTGATCAACACCGAAATCAAGCCCTTCCAGGCGACCGCGTACCAGAACGGCGAGTTCGTCGAGGTTTCGTCCGACGACCTCAAGGGCAAGTGGGCCATCTTCATGTTCTACCCGGCCGACTTCACCTTCGTGTGCCCCACCGAGCTCTCGGATCTCGCGAGCGAGTACGAGGGCCTGCAGAAGCTCGGCGTCGAGGTCTTCTCGGTGAGCACCGACACGCACTTCACGCACAAGGCGTGGCACGAGAGCTCCGTCGAGGTCGGCAAGGTGCGCTACGCGATGATCGGTGACCCGAGCGGCACCATCACCCGCAACTTCGACACGATGCGCGACTCCGGCCTGGCCGATCGCTCGACGTTCCTCGTCGACCCCGACGGCGTCATCCAGTTCCTCGAGACCACGTCCGAGGGCATGGGCCGCAACGCCGCTGAGTTGGTCCGCAAGGTCAAGGCCGGCATCTACGTGCGCAACCACCCGGGTGAGGTCTGCCCCGCCAAGTGGGAAGAGGGCGAGGCGACGCTCGCTCCGTCCATCGATCTCGTGGGCAAGATCTAGTCCCGACCAACGGGTACGCCGGCGGCGGGTGGCTTGCAGCCGCCCGCCGCCGTGCCGTTCCCCCTTCGAGCACCTTCACGCGCGACACCGAAAGAACATCTGCATGGCCATCCTGGACGCCAATCTGACCGCCCAACTCAACCAACTGGTCCAGCTCATCAAGCAGCCGATCGAGCTCGCCGCCTCCCTCGGCGCTGACAAGAAGTCGGACGAGACCCGACAATTGCTCGCCGAGATCGCCGCCCTGCGCCCCAGCATGATCACCGTCACCGACGAGGCGGACCCGCGGACGCCGTCGTTCGCCATCCGCCGCCGGGACACCGACGTGCACGTGCGGTTCGCGGGCGTTCCGCTCGGTCACGAGTTCTCGTCGCTGGTCCTCGCGCTCGTCCAGGTCGGCGGGCACCCGCCGAAGGTCGACCCCGCGCTGCTCGACTCCATCAAGGCCCTGCCCGAGCAGGAATTCACCACGTACATGTCGCTGTCGTGCATCAACTGCCCGACCGTCGTGCAGGCCCTCAACACGATCAGCGTCCTCAACCCCAAGGTGAAGCACACGGCGGTCGAGGGCGGCGCCTTCCCCGACGAGGTCGCCGAGCGCAACATCCTCGCCGTGCCGACCGTCTACCGGGACGGGGTCGAGTGGGGTGCCGGCCGCATGGAGATCGACGAGATCGTCACCAGGCTGGACGCCGCTGCGAGCGATCGCCAGGCGGCGCAGCTGTCCGCGAAGGAACCGTTCGACGTGCTCGTGGTCGGCGGGGGGCCCGCCGGCGCGGCGGCGTCCGTCTACGCGGCACGCAAGGGCATCCGGACCGGCCTGGTGGTCGAGCGGATGGGCGGCCAGGTCATGGACACGAACTCCATCGAGAACTTCATCTCCGTCCTGGAGATGCAGGGTCCCGACCTCGGCAGCGCCCTCGAGGCCCACGTGCGGGCCTACGACGTCGACCTGATGAAGCAGCAGGAGGCGGCGTCCCTCACCCCGGCGGGCGCCGACGGTTTCGTGACGGTCGGCCTGAAGAACGGCGGCGAACTGAAGTCCCGGACGGTGATCCTCGCGACGGGGGCGCGGTGGCGCACCCTGGGCGTCCCGGGCGAGCAGGAGTACCGCAACAAGGGCGTCACCTTCTGCCCGCACTGCGACGGTCCCCTGTTCAAGGGCAAGCGGGTGGCGGTGGTCGGCGGCGGAAACTCGGGCATCGAGGCGGCGATCGATCTGGCCGGCGTGGTCGGCCACGTGACGGTGGTCGAGTTCCTCGACACCCTGAAGGCCGACGACGTGCTGATCCGCAAGCTCAGGTCGATGCCGAACACCGACGTCATCCTGCACGCGGCGACCACCGCCGTGGTGGGGGACGGCAAGCAGGTGACCGGCCTGCGTTACACCGACCGGGGCACGGGCGAGGCCAAGGAACTGGCCGTCGACGCGATTTTCGTCCAGATCGGGCTGCTGCCCAACACGTCCTGGCTCGCGGACAGCGGCTTGGCGTTGACCGACCGGATGAAGGAGATCGTCGTCGACGCGCACGGCGCGACCAACCTGCCCGGCGTGTTCGCCGCCGGCGATTGCACGACCGTGCCGTACAAGCAGATCGTGATCGCGACGGGTGCGGGGGCGACCGCGGCCCTGGGTGCGTTCGATCACCTGATCCGCGTCACGGCCCCGGAGCAGTAGGACGGCCGTGAACCTTCGGGACTTGGAGTACCTCGTGGCGGTGGCGGACGCGCGGAGCTTCCGCCGGGCCGCCGCCGCCTGCGAGGTGTCCCAGCCGACGCTCTCCACCCAGCTCAAGAAGCTGGAGACCGAGTTGGGCGTCACCCTGGTCGACCGGAGCGCTCCTCCGCTCACGCTCACCGCGGTGGGGGAGCGGATCGTGGCTCGGGCACGGGTGATCCTCGACCAGGTGCAGGAGATCCGCGCCGAGGCCACCCTGGAGGGGGACGCCGAGGGCGGGGCCCTGCGGCTGGGGGCGTTCCCCACGCTGGGCCCCTACCTGCTGCCGCACGTCGTGGCGGGCATCCGCGAGCGATTCCCCACGTTGAAGCTGTTGCTGACGGAGGAGAAGTCCGCCGACCTGCTGGCGCTGGTGGAGGCGGGCCGGTTGGACGCCGTGCTCCTGGCCCTGCCGGTGGCGGAGCCCGGCCTGCACGTCCAGCCGCTGTTCCGCGAGGAACTGCTGCTCGCGGTCCCGGAGAACCACCCGCTGGCCGAGCCGACCCCGCCGCTGACCCCGGCCCGCGTGGCCGGCACCGAACTGGTGTGCCTGACGGAGGGTCACTGCCTGAGCGATCAGGTGGGCGCCTGGATCCACCAGGTGGGCGGACGCCGGCGCGAGGACTACCGCGCCTCGAGCCTGGAGGTGGTGCGCAACATGGTGAGCGCGGGGACGGCGGCGACCCTGCTGCCCGCGCTCGCGGTGATCCCGCCGGTGGCGACCGCCCCCGGCCTCGTGGCCCGCCGCTTCACCCGGTCGGCCCCGACCCGCGACATCGCGTTGGTCTGGCGGGCCGGCTCCCCGCACGGGGAACTCCTGCACAAACTGGCCCCGCTGCTGGTGCCGTCCGACGCCCCCGAGCGGCTGATCGTGCCGCTGTCCTCGGGGCGGCCGGTCCGCACGGCTTGACCCGGGGCGTCCGACCCGCGGCCGACCGTTCGCTCAGCGGGCGTCGTCGGGCCGAGCGCGGTCGCGCCGCACCCGGTCGGCGGCCACCCCGTCGGCGACATGGCCGGGTTCGCCGCCGTTCACTCCGGCGCTGTGGGGCGACTGCAGTCGGATCCGCCGGCCGGCCTCCAGGTCGGCCCGCGCCCGCTCCTCGGCCTTCTCCGCGGCGACGGTGTCGCGCGGCGGCAACTGGATCTGTTCCTCCGCCTCGATGCCGGCGTGCAGTTGGCGGGCGCGTTCGAGTTCGGCGTCCAGTTCGGCGCCGAGCAGCAGGACCGTGTTCATGATCCACAGCCAGAACAGGAACACGATCACGCTGGCGAAAGCGCCGTACGTCTTCGCGTAGCTCGCGTTGCCCAGCGTGGTCAGGTAGAGCCCGAAACCGGCGGACGCCGCGGCCGCCAGCCCGATCGCCACGGCGGCGCCGACGCTGATCCAGCGGAACTTCGGCTGCCGGACGTTGGGCGTCCCCCAGTACAGCAGGCCCACCAGCACCACGACGACGGCGGCCAACAGCACCCACCGCACCACGTTCCACACGCCGGCGAACCCGGTGGCCAGCCCGACCGCGGCGCCGATCGCGGTGACGACCTCGCCCGAGGAGGCCAGCAGCACCAGGGCCAGCGTCAGCAGCGCCAGCATCGCCGCGGTCAACCCCAGCCCCTGGAGCGCGAGCTTCCAGCCGGGGCGTCCCTCGGGCACCTCGTAGACCCGGTTCAGCGCGCGCCCGAACCCCTTGACGTAGTTGGACGCCGCCCACAGCCCGGTCGCGATGCCGACCACGAGGCCCAGCCCCGGCGCGGGCGCCTGCAGCACCGTCGCCAGGACGGGGGTGAGGGTGTCGACGGCGGAGGCGGGCAGGACGCCCTGGCGGGCCAGTTCCGACAGCAACCCGGTGACGGTGTCGCCGTCGATGCCGACCAGCGATCCGATCGACACGAGGGCAATGAGAGCCGGAAACAGGGACAGCACCGCGAAGTAGGTGAGGGCGGCTGCCAGGTCGGTGAGGCCGTCCTCGCCGAATTCGCGGAGGGTGGTGCGGAGGGTGTACGTCCAGTCGACGGCTCGCAGCTCGAGGGGGCTCTGCGGCTTGCGCGGATCCTCCGGGTGCGGTCGGTCGTTCAGGTCGGCGACCGGGCTCGCCGCGCCCCCGGCGGGGTTCTGGTCCTCGGGCATGGCGCTCCTTCCCTGGGTCCCGGCCACCCTAGGCAGCGGGTCGGGCGGGGAGAACCTGCGCGCGGCGACCGTTATGAAGCCGATGCCCCGCCCTGCTCACGGGGCGGGCCGGGATCGCGGCTCACACGGACCAGGTGTCCGCCCCCGTGACGAGTCGTTGCAGCGCAGCCAGCCGATCGGACGCCGCGGGCATCCGCACCTGGGCGCGGGCCTCGTCGTCGAAGACGGGCGCGGACACGGCCCGGAACACCCCCACCGGGGCCAGGGCGAGCGTGGCGGCGTCGGTGAGCCGGGCGAGCGCGAACGCGGTCGCCGGGTCGGGATCGTGGGCGTCGTGGACGAGGACCCGCCCGGGGTCGACGTCGGCGAGGGCGGTCACGGAGAGCTTGCCGGTGGCGGGGTCGCGGACCACGCCGAGGTCGGCGCCGAAGGTGATGGGTTCGCCGTGCCGCAGCCGGATCAGCGCCGGGGCGTCCTTCTTGCGCAGGTGGTCGAAGGCGCCGTCGTTGAAGATCGGGCAGTCCTGGTAGATCTCGACGAGCGCCGCGCCCCGGTGGGCGGCGGCCGCGCCGAGCACCTCGGCGAGTTGTTGCCGGTCGGAGTCGACGGCCCGGGCCACGAAGGTCGCTCCCGCTCCGAGGGCGAGTTGCACCGGGTCGAGCGGGTTGTCCACGGAGCCCGCCGGGCTGGTCTTGGTGACCTTGCCCTTCTCCGACGTGGGGGAGAACTGGCCCTTGGTCAGGCTGTAGATGCGGTTGTTGAACAGCAGGATCGTCAGGTTGACGTTGCGGCGCAGCGCATGGACGAGGTGGTTCCCGCCGATGGAGAGGGCGTCGCCGTCGCCCGTGACCACCCACACCGACAGGTCGGGCCGGGCCAGGGCGACCCCGGTCGCGAGCGCGGGCGCCCGGCCGTGCAGGGAGTGCACCCCATAGGTGTTCATGTAGTACGGGAACCGCGAACTGCAGCCGATGCCCGACACGATGACGAGGTTCTCGCGCCGCACGCCCAGATCGGCGAGGGCCCCCTGCACGGCGGCCAGGATCGCGTAGTCGCCGCAGCCCGGACACCAGCGCACCTCCTGGTCGGACGCCAGATCCTTCCGGGTGAGCGGGGTCAGGGCGAGGGGGACGCCGGCGAGTCCGGGCGCGCTGGTCATCGGGTCTCCTGCCCGTCGATGAGGGCGATGAGGTCGGTCTCCAGTTCGCCGATGGAGATGGGCAGGCCCCGCACCTTGGTGTAGCTCTGCACGTCCACGAGGTAGGTCGCCCGCAGCAGCAGGGCCAGTTGACCCGAATTCATCTCGGGCACCAGCACCGTGCGGTAACGGCGCAGCACCTCGCCGGTGTTGGCGGGCAGCGGGACGAGGTTCCGCAGGTGGGCGGTGGCGACGCGGCGTCCGCCCAACCGCACCCGCCGGGCGGCCGCGCCGATCGGGCCCCACGTGGAGCCCCAGCCGAGGACCAGTACGTCGGCGTCCCCGGTCGGGTCGTCGACGGTCAGGTCCGGCACCGGGATGCCGTCGATCTTGGCCTGCCGGAGTTGCACCATCGTCTCGTGGTTGAGGGGGTCGTAGCTGATGTCGCCGGTGACGTCGGCCTTCTCCAGCCCGCCGATGCGGTGCTCGAGACCGGGCGTCCCAGGGACGGCCCAGGCCCGGGCCAGCTTCTCGTCGCGCAGGTACGGTTGGAAGCCGTCGCCGGGGGCGTTCGGCGCGTCGGCGAAGCGCGGGTCGATCGGCGGGAGCGCGGCGAGGTCGGGGATCCGCCAGGGCTCCGCGCCGTTCGCACAATAGGCGTCCGAGAGCACGATGACCGGGGTGCGGTACTCGAGGGCGATCCGGGCGGCGGTGAAGGCGGCATCGAAGCAGTCGCTGGGCGACTGGGCGGCGATCACGGGCAGCGGCGCCTCGCCGTGGCGGCCGAACACCGCCATCAGCAGGTCGGCCTGCTCGGTCTTGGTGGGCATGCCCGTGGAGGGGCCGGCCCGCTGGACGTCGACAATGACCAAGGGCAGTTCGAGCATGACGGCGAGGCCGATCATCTCGGTCTTGAGGGCCATCCCGGGCCCGGACGTGCTCGTGACGCCCAGTTGACCGGCGTAGGACGCCCCGAGGGCGGCCCCGATCGCCGCGATCTCGTCCTCGGCCTGGAAGGTCAGGACGCCCTGGTCCTTGGCTGCGGCGAGGGTGACCAGGACGTCGGTCGCCGGCGTGATCGGGTAGGCGCCGAGGAACAGGGACAGGTCGGCCCGCGCGGCGGCGGCCATCAGGCCGAGCGCCATGGCGCGGTTGCCGGTGATCTGCCGATAGGTGCCCCGGTCGAGGGAGGCGCCGGGCACGTGGAAGCGGTTGGTGAAGACCTCGGTCGTCTCGCCGAAGTGGTGGCCGGCGGTCAGGGCGGCCTTGTTGGCGTCCCTGATCTGCGGGTTGCCCGCGAATTTCACGTCCAGGAACTGGAGGTCGTGGGCGGGGTCGCGCGAGAACAGCCACGTGAGCAGGCCGAGCGCGAACATGTTCTTGGTGCGGGCGGCGTCCTTGCGGCCGAGCTTGAAGGGTTCGACGGCCCGGACGCTCATGCCGGTGAGGTCGAGGGCGTGCACCTCGTAGCCGTCCAGGGTGCCGTCGGTGAGCGGGTCGGCGGCGAAGCCGACCTTCTCCAGGTTCCGCGGGGTGAACTCGGCGGCGTCCGCGATGATGAGGCCGCCCCGGCGCAGGTCGGCCAGGTTCGCGCGCAGCGCGGCGGGGTTCATGGCGACGAGGACGTCGGGCCGGTCGCCCGGGGTGAGGATGTCCCAGCTGCCGACGTGCAACTGGAAACTGGACACCCCCGCGACCGTCCCCTGGGGGGCCCGGATCTCCGCCGGGTAGAACGGGAACGTCGCGAAATCGTTGCCCTCGAAGATGGAGTCGCTGGTGAAGCGGTCGCCGGTCAGCTGCATGCCGTCGCCGGAGTCGCCCGCGAACCGGATCACCACCCGATCGAGGGTCTCCACGTCTGCCAATTCGGGCCTCCTGAAGTCCTCGGCTCAGCGTAACCGCCGCGGACAACCGCGGGCGGCGGCGTCCCGCCTGAGACGGACGCCGCGGGTGCGGCCGGGTCAGCGGCTAAGTTGGGGCCCGCTCCCCGCGCGCGGGTGCGGGGTGTGAGGAGACCGATGATCGACGCCCATCCGCTCGTGCAGGCGTACCTGGCGCGCCTGCAGGTCGTCGGCACGCGACTCTCGGCGGCGCAACTCGCGGGGGCGGTCGCCGACGTCCACGAGCATCTGGCCGCCGCGTTGCTCCCCGACCCGTCGGACGCCGAGGTGCGGGCCGCGCTCGCCGACCTGGGGACGCCCGATCAGGTGGTGGCGGCCGCGGCGCAACGCCCGGCCGACGGCGCCCCCGTCCGGTCGCTGCCCGGTCACGTGGTGGGCCGCACGGTGCTGCGGGAGGTGGCCGCGCTGGCGATGATGGCGGTGGGGCCGTTCCTGAACCTGCTGCCTCCGCTGGGCATGCTGACGTTCGTGATGAGCGGGATCCTGCTCTACCACTCGACGATCTGGAGCCGTCGCGACAAGGTGTTCGGCGCCTTCCTGGTGGGGATCCCCGTGCTCGTGTTCGGGGTGGGGCTGGCGGCGCAGGCGCTGTCCGGTGACTGCGTGGTTCCGGCCGGGGGCGGGCCGCCGGTGTGCGGCCCCGTGCCGCTGGTGTTCGGGGTGAACCCGGCCCTGGTGATCCTGCCGGTGGCCGCCGCCTGGCTGCTGCTGGCCCTGTACGCCTTCTGGCGCCTCGTGCGTGCGCTGCGCTGACGGGCGGTCGGCGCTGGGTCGGCCGCCCACGGTTAGGCTGGCCCTGTTGTGGGAGGAAGGGGCGCCGTGAGCGAGACGCGGGTGCGGCGACGCAAGGGCGCCCGCGTCGCGGTCCCGCCGTCCGAGTTGCTGGCCCGGTTCGTGGCCGACATGGCCGACGCGATCCGGCTGGGGCCGGTCCGGGGCGGTCTGCTCGCCACCGTCCTCCTGGCGCTGGGGTCGCTGACGCCCGCCTTCCTGCCGCAGAGCAGCCCCTACTGGGAGCCGGCGCGGGCACTCGGGCTGGACAGTTGGGGCGCGAAGGCGGCGGGCACCGCCATGGTCATCGCCGCCGTCGGCATCCTGATCGTCGCCTGGATGAACCTGCGCCCGACCGTCTACGTCGACGTGAAGCACTGGGCGGTGCTGCTGTGGTGGTCGCTGCCGCTGCTGTTCGCCCCGCCGATCTTCTCGCACGACGCCTACTCGTACGCCGCGCAGGGCTGGCTGATCCACAACGGCCTGAACCCGTACGAGGCCTCGCCCAGCTTCCTGCCGGGGCCGTTCGCCGACCAGGTGGCCTGGGTGTGGCGCTACACGTCGGCCCCGTACGGCCCGTTGGCGCTGCAGATGTCGCACGGGCTGGTGCTGCTGTCGGGGCTCAACCCCTATTACTCGGCGGTGGCCCACCGACTGCCCGCGTTGCTGGGGGTGGCGCTGATCGTGTTGCTGCTGCCGCGGATCGCCCTTCTCATGGACGTCGACCCGCGCAGCGTCGCCTGGTTCTCGACCATCAACCCGCTGCTCGTCATCGACTTCGTGGGCGGCGCCCACAACGACGCCCTGATGCTCGGCTGCGTCGTCGCCGCCCTGTATCTCGCCTACCGGGGCGGCATGTTCTGGGCGTTGGTGCTCGTGGGCGTGGGGGCGGCGATCAAACAGCCCGCGATCCTCGCCGCGTACCCGGTGGCGGTGATCGGCAGCGGCTGGGCCTCGTGGCAGGTGCGGCACCTGGCGCGCTTCGCCGTGCGGTTGGCGTACGCGTTCGGGGTGTCGATCGCGGTGTTCGCGGCCATCTCGGTCGCGTCCGGGTTGGGCTTCGGCTGGGCGAACGCGGTGACGGTGCCCGGCATGATCGTCACGATGGCGCCGTTCAGCCTGCTGGGCTTCGGCGTCCAGGCGATCGTGAACCAGGTCACGGGCGACCCGACCGGCCAACTGGTGTGGAAGGCCTTTCAGACGCTGGGCCTGCTGCTCAGCGCCGGCTTGGTGACGTGGCTGGCGATCACCCGGTCCCGGACGCGGCCGGTCACGTTCCTCTCCTACGCCTACCTGATCTTCGCGTCCTTCGGGCCGGCCCTGCACCCCTGGTACCTGACGTGGGGTGGCCTTTTGCTGCCCCTGACGAAGCCCAGCCCGCGGGTGTGGCGCATCGCGGCGGCGGTGGTGGCCGTCCTGCTGGTCTACGACGCCGGCAACCTGGCCTGGCGCAACGACCTGGTGGGTCTGGCGCTGGCCGCCTTGGCGGGGGCGGTGATCGTCCTCTACCGTCGGCGCATCAAGGGACACCGGCCGCTGCACGGGGTGGGGGATGAAGGACACTGACGAGGTTCTGATCGAGGTCGTGGACGGCATCGGGCGGCTGACGCTCAACCGGCCGCGGGCGCTGAACGCCTTGACGCACGGCATGTGCGAGACGCTGTTGGAGGTGCTGCAGGCCTGGGCCGTCGACGACGCCGTGACCGCCGTCGAGATCCGGGGGGCGGGGGAGCGGGCGTTCTGCTCCGGGGCCGACGTCCGGGCGCTCCGGCAGGTGGTGCTGGAGGGCGGCGACTGGCTGTCGTTCTTCACCACCGAGTACGCGATGAACGCCGTCATCGCCGCCCACCCCAAGCCGATCACCGCGTTCATGAGCGGCATCGACATGGGGGGCGGGCTCGGCATCTCCGCGCACTGCCGCCGTCGCGTCGTGGACGCCACCAGCCGGCTCGCGATGCCGGAGACGATCATCGGCTTCACCCCGGACGTCGGCGTCGCCTGGCAGCTCTCGCGCGCCCCGGGCGAGTGGGGCACCCACGTCGCGCTGACGGGGATGACCGTCGGCGCCGGGGACGCCCTCGCGCTCGGCCTCGCCGACGAGTACGCGGGGGAGGGGACGCCGGAGGCGCCGCTCGCCGCGGCGTCCTGGATCGCGGAGTGCTACGCCGGCGACGATCCGGTCGAGATCGTCGGACGCCTCGCGGCCCACGCCGCTCCGGACGCCCGCGCGGCGGCCGAGGGGATCCGCGCCCGGTGTCCGCTGAGCGTCGCGGTGACCCTCGAAGCGCTGCGGCGCGCGGCCACGATGACCGGGGTGCCGGACGTGCTGGCCCAGGACCTGGCGTTGGCGCGCAGCCTGGTTCCGCGGCCGGACTTCGCCGAGGGCGTCCGGGCCCAACTCGTCGACAAGGACTTCGCGCCCCGCTGGCAGCACGTGCGGCTCGAGGACGTGACCCGCGCGGACGTCCTGGCCTGCTTCGGGGACTGACCGGACCGCCGCGGCGCCGGCCGCACTGAACAACCGAACGGCGCCTGCTCCGCCGGGAGGCGCCGCCGGACCCGCACGTCGCTATCGTGGCCAGTGGCGGAACCTGAATCGGAGACGGCCCCTGGTAGGCGTGTCGGTTCCGTCAGCGAGACCACGAGGTGCTCCCCATGAGTCCACGCAGGATCGTCATCCTCGGCGCCGCCGGACGCGATTTCCACAACTTCAACGTCTGTTATCGGGACGACGCCGACGTCGAGGTGGTGGCGTTCACCGCCACCCAGATCCCCGACATCGCCGGACGCCGCTACCCGGCCTCGTTGGCCGGCCGGCTCTACCCCGACGGCATCCCGATCGTCGACGAGGCCGAACTCGACGAGCTGATCGCCCGCGAGCGGGTCGACGAGGCGGTGTTCTCCTACTCGGACGTCTCCCACGAGCGCGTCATGCACCTGGCCGAGCAGACGATCGCCGCGGGCGCCGCCTTCAGCCTGCCCGGGGGTCGGCCCACGATGCTGGCGTCGACGAAGCCGGTCATCGCGGTGACCGCCGTCCGAACCGGCGTGGGCAAGTCGCAGACGTCCCGCTACCTGGTGCGGCTCCTGACGACCCTCGGCGTCCGCGTGGTGTCCGTGCGGCACCCGATGCCCTACGGCGATCTGGCGAAGCAGGCCGTGCAGCGCTTCGCCACCCTCGCCGACCTCGACCGGCACGAGTGCACGATCGAGGAGCGCGAGGAGTACGAGCCGCACATCGACGCCGGGTTCGTCATCTACGCGGGCGTGGACTACGAGGCCATCCTGCGCCAGGCCGAGGCCGAGGCCGACGTGATCCTGTGGGACGGCGGCAACAACGACCTGCCGTTCTACGTGCCCGACCTGCACCTCGTGCTGGCCGACCCGCTGCGGGCCGGCGACGAGGCCCGCTACCACCCGGGGGAGGCGAACGTCCGGATGGCCGACGTGGTCATCGTCAACAAGTGCGACTCGGCGTCGCCCGAGCAGATCGCGGCCGTCGAGGCGTCCTGCCGGTCCCTCAACCCGCGGGCCCGCATCCTGCGCGCAGACTCCCCGGTGACCGTCGAGCGCCCCGAGGTCGTGCGCGGCAAGCGCGTCGTGGTGATCGAGGACGGCCCCACCCTCACCCACGGATCCATGAGCTTCGGCGCGGGGGTGGTGGGCGCGCGCGCGGCGGGGGTCGCCGAGATCGTCGACCCGGCCCCGTACGCCGTCGCGTCGCTGGCCGCCACCTACGCGAAGTACCCCAATGCCCGCGGGATCCTGCCCGCGATGGGGTACGGCGACGCGCAGATCCGCGACCTGGAGGCCACGATCGAGGCGGCCGACTGCGACGCCGTCGTCTCCGGGACGCCCATCGACCTGACCCGCGTCCTGCGGGTGAGCAAGCCGATGGTGCGGGCCCGCTACGACCTGCGCGAGCAGGTCCCGGGCGGCCTGGAGGCCGAGGTGCGGCGCGTCCTGGGCCGCTAGCGTTCGTGGACGGGGTGGGCGGCGACCGTCAGCCTTGGCGTCCGGTCACCGCACCCCCTCAGCCGAGGCGGGCCTCGGCGTTGACCCGGTCCAACAGGCGTTGGACGGCCTCGCGGCCGGCGCCGTTGAAGTCGGCCAGGGCGTAGGCCGGGATCTCGGCGAACATCTTGGCGTTGTCCGCATCCGCGTCCGCCGCGAAGGCGCCGAGGGCCTGCCCCAGCACCTCGGCCCCCCCGGGAACCGCCAGGATCTCGCCGAGGGTCGACTCCAGCGTCAGCGGCTGCGCCGGCTCGTCGCCCGCCAGGTCGACCGTGGCGGACGCCCGCAGGTCGCGGCTGGACGACCCGACCGAAACCGCGTAGGTGGCGCCCTCGAGGAGCCAGGCCTGGTGCGGGACGCTCCAGTAGCGCAGGTCGTCGTCGCCGATCTCGACCGTGACGTCGGTCGACTCGCCCGCCGCCAACCGCACGTCGGCGAAACCCTTCAGCTCGCGCGGCGGCCGGACGACCTTCGAGTCGGGCACGCCGACGTACGCCTGGACGACCTCCCGGCCCGCGACCGCCCCGGTGTTGGTGACCCGAACGGTGGCGGTGACCCCGTCCGGCCCGGCGACCAGTCGCAGGTCGGCGTACTCGAACGTCGTGTAGGACAGGCCGTGCCCGAAGGGGAAGGCCACGGCGCGGTCGGTCGCGTCGTAGCCGCGGTAGCCGACGAAGAGCCCCTCGCCGTAGCGGACGCCGGTCGCGTCGCCGGGGAAGTGCGGGTAGGCGGGCACGTCGGCGAGCCGGTGGGGGATCGTCTCCGTGATCTTGCCCGACGGGTTCACGAGGCCGTACAGCACGTCGGCGATGGCCGGCCCGCCGGCCTGGCCGAGCAGCCACCCCTCGACCACCGCACGCACCCGCCCCGCGAACGGCACGAGCACGGACGATCCGTTGCTCAGGACGACCACGACGTTGGGGTTGACCGCCAGGACGTCCTCGAGAAGGGCCAACTGCTCGGCCGGCAGGTCGATGGTCGTGCGGTCGTACCCCTCCGACTCGTGGTTCTCGCCGAGGCCGAGGAACGCCAGGACCACGTCCGCGTCCCGCGCGACGGCGACGGCCTCGCTGTGGGCGTCCTCGCCGACGGGCCGGTCGGCGACGGTCGTGAACCCGGGGGCGAACGGCACCTCGTGCCCGACGAGGGCGGCGATGGCGTCGAGGGCGTTGTCGAGCCGGGTCGGGTTGACTCGCGACGAGCCCGCCCCCTGGTAGCGCGGCGTCCGGGCGAACTCGCCGATCACGGCGACCCGGGTCTCGGGCGCCAGGGGCAGCACGCCGTCGTTGCTCAGCAGCACGATCGCCTCGGACGCCGCCTCGCGCGCGAGCGCGTGGTGCGCCTGGGCGTCGAAGCCGTCGGGGGCGTCGGCCAGCGTGGCCACCGCTCGACGCAGCACCCGTGCGATGCGGCCGTAGGCCGTCTCGACGGTCTCGCGCCCGAGGCGTCCGTCGGCCAGCGCCGCCTCGACGGCGGCGGCGCCGGCGCCGCTGTCGCCGGGCATCTGCAGGTCCAGGCCCGCCTGGAGGGACGCCACCCGGTCGCGCACGGCGCCCCAGTCCGACACCACCACCCCGTCGAAGCCCCATTCGCCGCGCAGCACGTCGGTGAGCAGCCAGCGGTGCTCGGCGGCGGGGATGCCGTTGAGCCGGTTGTAGGAGCACATGACGGTCCAGGGCTGGGCGCGGGTGACCACGATGCCGAACGCGCGCAGGTACACCTCGCGCAGCGTCCGCTCGTCGATCTGGGAGTCGCGCCGCATCCGGTCGGTCTCCTGGTTGTTCGCGGCGAAGTGCTTGAGGCTGGTGCCGACGCCGCGGCTCTGGACGCCGTCCACGTACGCCGTCGCCAGTTCGCCGCTGACGTGGGGGTCCTCCGAGAAGTACTCGAAGTTGCGGCCGCAGCGGGGATCTCGCTTGATGTTGATGCCCGGCCCGAGCAGGACGCCGACGCCCAGCGCCGCCGACTCGGTCCCCAGCGCGGCGCCCACGCGCCTGACCAGGCCGCGGTCCCAGGTGGCGGCCAACCCGACCGCGGGCGGGAAGCATGTGGCGGGCGCGGACTCGTTGAGCCCTACGTGGTCGGCATCGCCGACCTGCTTGCGGACGCCGTGGGGGCCGTCGGTGAGCATGACCCGGGGGAGGTCGGCCTCGTCGACGGCGTTCGTCTGCCAGAAGTTCGCGCCGCCGGTCAGGGCGACCATGCTGCTGAGCGGGATGTCGGTCATGCCGGCATCCTGTCAGGCGGCGCCGACAACCGCGCCCCCCTGCCTAGCGGTAGTTCGTGAACTGGACCGCGAAGTCGTAGTCCTGCTCGCGGATGAGCGCCTGGCAGCGCTGCAGGTCGTCGCGGCTCTTGCTGGAGACCCGCAGTTCGTCGCCCTGGATCTGGCACTTGGCGCCCTTGGGGCCTTCGTCGCGGAGCAGTTTGGCAATCTTCTTCGCGTTCTCCTGCGTGATGCCCTGCTGCAGGCTGGCGGTGATCTTCCACAGCTTGCCGGACAGGCGCGGTTCCCCGGCGTCGAGCGACTTGAGGCTGACGCCGCGCTTGACGAGCTTGCTCTGGAACACGTCGAGGACGGCCTTGACCCGCTCCTCCCCGCTGGCCTGCATCTCGATGTGCTCGCCGGACTTGCGGATCTCGGCGTCGGTGCCCTTGAAGTCGAACCGCTGGCCCACCTCCTTGGCGGCCATGTTGAGCGCGTTGTCGACCTCCATCTGGTCGACCTTGCTCACGACGTCGAACGAGCTGTCGGCTGCCATGTCTCTCCCGGTGAGGTTCTTCGGACGCGATTGGGCGATCGCCCGCGGATTTGCTAGTCTAAACCCCCGCCGGGGCACCCCGGCACGGCAGGTTGCCCGAGCGGCCAAAGGGAGCGGTCTGTAAAACCGTCGGCAAAGCCTACGTAGGTTCGAACCCTACACCTGCCACCACGAGCCCGGCTTCGGCCGGGCTCGCGGCGTTAATGCGGACGCCGCACCCCCGAACGGGGAGGGGACGCCTCGGGCGTGGGCCGCGCGCGGGGGCGTCCGCGGGGCCGGGCAGAATGGGGCCATGACCCCGACCGATGTTGGCCTCCTGACGCTCGCGTTGTTCGCCTGGGTCGTCGTGGCGGTGCTCCACTTCGCCGGCCGGACGCTGCACCACGACGAGATGTTCACCCAGGTGACCCCCGGGGTGATCCCGCCCAACCCGACCGCCGCGCCGCGGCACCGGTTGCCGGGTCTGGTGCAGGAGTACGACGGCGAGGTGGCGGTGGCGTTCTCGCCGCCGCGGGGCGTCACCCCCGGGCTCGTCGGCACCGTCGTGGACGGCCGCGTCGACTCGTTCGACCTGACGGCGACGCTGGTCGACCTGGCGGTCCGCGGCCACCTGAGGATCACCGCGGTCCCGGCCGAGGGCGAGCCGAGCGTCGCCCGCCGGCAGTTCTCCCGTCGGGACGCCGAGCCGCCCAAGACCGACTGGATCCTGACGCGGGGCGACGAGCACCCCTACGACACGCTGGACGACCTCGAACGGGGGTTGCTCGCCGGCCTGTTCCGCAACCGCGCCTCGGTGCGGTTCGCGCACCTCGACCAACCCGCCCTCCAGGCGATGCGGGAGACGCAGGTGGGCTTCTACCGCGAGGTGGTCCGCCGCGGTTGGTACCCCCGCCACCCCCAGCAGCGCAGCCGCGGCGGCTGCGCCCTGATCGCGGTGGGGGTGTTGTTCGCCCTGCTGTTCGTGGCGGTGCGGACGACCTGGGCGGGCGCGCTGGCGGCCGTTCTGGTGCTCGCCGCGTCCGTCGTCGCCACCCGGGCGCTGCGGGGGCGGACGCCCCGGACGGCCGAGGGCTCGGCGGTGCGCGTCCAGGCGCTGGGCTTCAAGAAGTACCTGCAGACGGCCGAGGCCGACCAGTTCACGTTCGAGGAGGCGGCCGGCATCTTCAGCCGCTACCTGCCCTACGCGATGGTGTTCGGGGTGGCCCAGCACTGGGCGCGGACGTTCGGGGACGTGGCCCGCAAGGCGCAGTCGGCCGGGGCCGACCCGGTCGAGTTCGATCTGACCTGGTTCGACGTGACGGCCTGGCACGCCGTGGACATGGCGACGGACCTGTTGTGGTGGGACAGCCTCGATGGCTCGATCGATCTGATCGACACCGAGTTGGTGGCCCAGTTGGGCGGCGACGTGGTGGAGGGCCTGGGTGGCTTCGCCACGGAGGTGGGCGAGTTCATGGGCTCGCTGGACTTCTTGGACGGGGTCGGCGACGGCTGCGACGGGGCGGGGTGCGGGGACGCCGCCGGCTGCCTGGACGCCTGACGGGCCCTCCGATTTTGGCCGGCTGCTGGGGGTGGTGTACTTTAGGTCGTCGCCGGCCCCTATAGCTCAGTCGGCAGAGCGTCTCCATGGTAAGGAGAAGGTCTGCGGTTCGATTCCGCATGGGGGCTCTGCGTTCGTCAGGGCACGCTCGCCGAGAGCGTCCCGGGCGGGCCAGGGCGGGATAGCTCAGACGGTAGAGCAAGCGGCTCATAATCGCTGTGTCACGGGTTCAAGTCCCGTTCCCGCTACTCACCGAGTCCGACCGCACGAGAGAGAGACGCACGATGGCCAAAAAGGCTGGCGAGATCCGCCCGAAGATCACCTTGGCCTGCACCGAGTGCAAGGAGCGGAACTACATCACCAAGAAGAACCGCCGGAACGACCCCGACCGGCTGGAGTTGAAGAAGTTCTGCCCCAAGTGCAAGACGCACACGGCGCACAAGGAAACCCGCTGATCTGAGTTCGCGACGAGCGGCCCGTCCCCCAGGGGGCGGGCCGCTCGCTCGTGTGCGTTCAGTGCCGCGTCGGTCGCCCCCCGGGCGGTCAGCCCCGCGCGGTCACCGCCAGCCGCCGGAGACGGCCTTGACGTAGAGCCGGGTGTGCCGCTGGGCGGCGTCCGCCCAACTGAACCGGAACGAGTGCACCCGGGCGATGAGGCCCAGGCGAGCGCGCAGGGGTTCGTCGTCCAGCAGGTCCTCCAGGGCGTGCGCCCAGGCCTGGGGCGACCGCTCCAGCATCAGCAGGCCCGTCTCCGAGTGCACCACCACCTCCCGCAGCCCGCCGGCCGCCGACGCGATGACGGGGACGCCGCTGGCGGCGGCCTCGAGGGCCACCAGTCCGAAGGTCTCCGAGTGGGACGGCACGAGGAAGACGCGCGCGTGCCGCATCAGGCCGGCCAGCGCGTCGGGCGGCTGCGGGCCGACGAAGCTGACGGTGTCGGCCAGGCCGGCGGCGTCCACGACCCGGTCGAGTTCGGCGCGGTAGGCCGCGAAGTCCTCCGACACGTCCCCGGCGACGACGAGGTGCGGACGCCGACCCGCCGGCACCGCGGCGAGGGTCGCCACGGCGAGGTCGGGGGCCTTCAGCGGCTGCAGACGCGACGCGAAGAGCACGTAGCCGTGAGGCGCTGTGGTCCACGGGCCGGCCGGAGCCTGCTCTCCGGGCTCAGCCGGTCGGAAGAGGCGATGGTCGACCCCGGGCGGCACGACGCGGACGAGGTCGGGGCGAGCGCCGCAGCGTTCGATCACGGTGCGGGCCTCGGCGGTGCTGACCGCGACGATCAGGTCGGACTCCTGGGCGACCTGCGCCTCGCCCGGGACGCGCGCCGGCGACTCGGGCGGCTCGCCGTGGGACAGTTCCGACCCGGGCAGGGCGGCCACCGAGTGGAAGCTCTGCAGGTGGGGGACGCCCCACCGCCGGGCCACCGGCAGTGCGGCGACCCCGGACATCCAATGGTGGCTGTGCAGCAGGTCGTACGGCTCCAGCCGGGACAGGTGGCGTCCGAACTCGTCGATGTGGGCGTCGATGGCGCTCTTGGCGAGCGGGTGCCGGGGGCCGGCGTCCAGGTGGCGCAGCGTCACCCCCGGCTCGAGGACGACGGCGTCCGGGGCGTCGGGGTCGGCTCGGCGGGTGAGCAGGTCGACGCGGTGGCCGAGGCGGGCGAGGGCGCGGGCCAGGTTCAACTCGACCACGTTCATGCCGCCGGCGTCGCCGGAGCCCGGGGCGTCCGCGGGGGAGGTGTGCATCGAGACGAAACCGATCCGCAGGCTGGGCATGGCGGGAGACTAGCGCCCGACCGCGTCGGAGGGTTGCACTAGCCTGGCGCCATGCCGATCAGCGACACCCATGTCGGGACGTCCTATCCCGCCACCGCCCCCTACGAAGTGACCCGCGGCAAGATTGCGGAGTTCGCCGCCGCCTTGGGTGACCCGAACCCGGCCTACGCCGGCGCGGACGCGGTGGCTCCGCCCACGTTCGCCGCGGTCTTGGCGGCGGAGGCGTGGGGCGCGCTGTTCGCGGATCCTGCGCTCGATCTGCAATTGAAGCGCACCCTCCATTACGACCAGACGTTCGCCTACGCCCGGCCCCTGCGGGCCGGCGACGAGGTTACCGCGACGCTGACGATCGACAAGGTGCGCCGTCGGGGGGACACCGCCTTCATCACCGTGTCGGTGCTGCTCGCGACGCCCGCGGGCGAGTCGCTGTGCACCGCCACCTCCACCCTGCTGCACACCTGGCCGACGAGTGAGGACGCCTCATGACCCATCTCACGGACGTCACGGTGGGCACGCAACTGCCCGCCCTGCAGGTCGTCTTCGACCGTGAGCGGCTCGTCCGCTACGCGGGCGCTTCGGGCGACTTCAACCCGATCCACTACTCCGATCACCACGCCCGGGCGCTGGGCCTGGGGGGCTGCCTGGCCCACGGCATGCTCACGATGGGGGTGGGCCTGCGGGTGGTCACCGACTGGTGCGGCGACCCGGGGCGCGTGCGCCGCTACTCCGTGCGCTTCAGCAAGCCGGTGCCCGTCCCGGACGATGAGGCGGGTGCCGTGGTCGTGTACACCGCCGCCGTCACGAAGGTCGACGGCGACACGGCCACGCTGGCGATCGACGCCCGGTGCGGAGACGACCGGGTTCTCGGCGCCGCGACGGCGGAGGTGTCCCTTGCCTGAGTTGCTGCGCGACCACACATCCTTCCGGATCGGCGGCCCCGCCGGCCGGTGGGTCGAAGCCACCAGCGAGCAGCAGATCCTCGACACGGTGCGGTCGTGCGACGCGGACGGCGAGCCGCTCCTCATCCTGTCGGGCGGCTCCAACCTCCTGGTCTCCGATGAGGGCTTCGCCGGCACCGTTCTGAAGATCGCGACCCGCGGCGTCCGTGCCGAGGGGTCGTTCTGCGAGTTCGACGCGGACGCCGTGGCGGACGGCCCGCTCGGGGGCGGCCCGGCGGCCTGTGGCGGGTACACGCTGACGGTGGCGGCGGGGGAGTCGTGGGACGACTTCGTCGCCCACACGGTGGCCCAGGAGTTGGTGGGGGTCGAGGCGTTGTCCGGCATCCCGGGCCTGGTCGGGTCGACCCCGATCCAGAACGTCGGCGCCTACGGGCAGGAGGTCAGCCAGACGATCTGGAACGTCCGGACCTTCGACCGGCGGGACGGGGCTGTGCGTACCTTCGCCAACGCCGACTGCGGCTTCGGCTACCGGCACAGCCGGTTCAAGGCCGAACCGGGCCGCTACGTGGTGCTCGAGGTGACGTTCCAGCTGACGCAGGGCACGCTGTCGGCGCCCATCCGGTTCGGCGAACTGGCGCGGACGCTCGGCATCGAGGGGGGCGGCCGCGCCCCGCTGGCCCAGGTGCGCGAGACGGTCCTGGCGTTGCGGCGCGGCAAGGGCATGGTCGCGGACCCGACCGACCACGACACCTGGAGCGCCGGGTCGTTCTTCACCAACCCGATCCTGGACGCCGCCGCTGCGGCCGCGCTCCCCGACGACGCGCCTCGGTACCCGCAGCCGGACGGCCGGGTGAAGTCGAGCGCCGCCTGGCTCATCGAGCGTGCCGGGTTCGCCAAGGGCTTCGGCGACGAGCGGGCCGCTCTGTCGACCAAGCACACGCTGGCGTTGACCAACCGGGGGACCGCCACCGCGGCGGACATCGTCGCGTTGGCGCGGACCGTTCGCGACGGCGTCCGGCAGTGCTTCGGGGTCACGCTCGTGCCGGAGCCCGTGTTCGTGGGGGTGAGCCTGGACTGAGGGGGTCGGCCCCCGGTCGGTTCGACTTTCGGGCGAGGGACGCCGTACACTCAACTTCCCGGTGGGCTTTCCACTGTTGCTGCGTGCCCGAGGGCCGCGACACAGCGGCCACCGAAGGGCAATAGCTCAACTGGCAGAGCAGCGGTCTCCAAAACCGCAGGTTGGGGGTTCGAGTCCCTCTTGCCCTGCTGGGCCGTCCTGGCCTCGCAGACACAGGCAACAACGAACGGGTGAGGTACCACAGTGGTGGATCGCAGGACCGGCAGCGGCTCCGACGATTCCGTGACCTCCGGCGACGACTTGCGCGGCGAGGATCTGGCGGGTCACCACGTCCCCGAGCCCGTCGAGTACGAGATCGCACCCGAGGAGACCGAGGCCGAGGAACTCGTCGAGGCTGCCCCTGAGGTGGACTCCGACGCCGGCGTCGAGAGCGATGTCGAGATCGACGACGTCGAGCAACTCGCCGTGGCGGAGGACGGCGCGCGGGCGGCGGAGACGACCGAACCGGCGTCGCTCGCGGCCCGAGTGGCCGGCGCGCGCCCCGCCCGCAAGACCGTGGCGGTCCCGAAGAAGGACGCCCCCACACCGTCGCGCCGCAAGGCGGCGGCCACCGACAAAGAGAAGCGGACGACCCCCGCCCAGTTCGTCAACCAATCCATCGACGAACTGAAGAAGGTCGTCTGGCCGACCGGCCGCCAGGTGCAGCAGTACTTCGTCGTGGTGCTGGTGTTCGTGCTGTTCATCATGGCCTACGTCGTCGGCCTGGACACCGGGTTCGGCGCTGCGCTGCTCGAGCTCCTCGGTTGATCCCCACGAGTACGGAGAATGCTGTGACGCAAGACAACGATTCGCCCTTCGCCGCCCCGGACGCCGACGACTTCGAGATCGACCTCGGGGCGCCGGAGTTGGCCCCGGATCTCGACGAGGTGGAGATCGACCTGGGCTTCGGCGAGGCGGACGAGGCGGCCGACGAGCTGACGCTCAACCTCGAGGAGGCCACCGACGAGCCGGAGGCCGAGGAGCCGGACGCCGACGCGAGCGCGGCCGAGCAGGCGGCGTTGGACGACCTGCGGCAGCGGCTGCGCCTCGAACCCGGCGACTGGTACGTCATCCACACCTACTCCGGCATGGAGAATCGGGTGAAGCAGAACCTCGACTCCCGCGTGAAGACGCTGGGCATGGAGGACTACATCTTCGAGACGGTGGTGCCGACCGAGGACGTGGTCGAGATCCGCAACGGCACGAAGAAGACCGTCACGCGCACCGTCCTGCCCGGGTACGTCCTGGTGCGGATGGACATGAACGACGAGTCGTGGGGTGCCGTCCGGCACACCCCCTCCGTGACAGGCTTCGTGGCGCACGCGAACGCGCCGGTGCCGCTGTCGCTCGACGAGGTCGAGAAGATGCTCGCCCCCGCCGTCCTGGCGAAGGCGGCCGCGGCGTCCGCGGGGCCGTCCCAGCGCAAGCGCAAGATCGAGGTCGCCGATTTCAAGGTGGGCGACAACGTCATGGTCGTGCAGGGTCCCTTCGCCGGGGTCCACGCCTCCATCACCGAGATCAACGTGAACAACCAGCGCCTGAAGGCGCTGGTCGAGATCCTGGGGCGGGAGACCCCCGTGGACCTCACCTTCTCTCAGGTCCAGAAGGACTGAGAGCCGTTCGCGGCGGCCCGTAAGGGCCACGACAACCCGGCGGCGCACTCCCGGCACCGCCATGAGCAACAAGGACCCGAAACATGCCTCCCAAGAAGAAGGTAGCGGCCATCGTCAAGGTCGCCCTCAAGGCGGGTGCGGCCACCCCGGCGCCGCCGGTCGGCACCGCGCTCGGCCCGCACGGCGTCAACATCATGGAATTCGTCAAGCAGTACAACGCCAAGACGGAGGCCATGCGGGGCACCGTGATCCCGGTCGAGATCACGATCTACGAAGACCGGACGTTCACGTTCATCACCAAGACGCCTCCGGCCGCGGAGCTGATCAAGAAGGCCGCCGGCCTGGCCAAGGGCAGCGCCAAGCCGAACAAGGACAAGGTCGGCAAGATCACCGCCGATCAGGTCCGCGAGATCGCGACCACGAAACTGCCCGACCTCAACGCGAACGACGTCGACGCGGCTATGAAGATCGTCGCCGGCACCGCCCGTTCGATGGGTGTCGTCGTCGAGGGCTAGTCGCCCCCAGCCATGGTCCGGCGGGACACCCCGTTCCGGACCGGTTCCCGTGGAGGGGCCGGCGCGGCCCACACCACACCTGGTACGAGAGTTAGGAAACCAGTCATGAAGCGCAGCAAGGCCTACCGCGCGGCGGCCGAGAACATCGAGGCCGCGCAACTGTACAGCCCGGAGGAGGCGCTCAGCGTCGTCAAGAAGAACGCCTCCGCCAAGTTCGACGAAACGGTCGAGGTCGCCATGCGGCTCGGCGTCGATCCCCGTAAGGCGGACCAGATGATCCGCGGCACCGTCATCCTCCCCCACGGCACAGGCAAGACGGCTCGGGTCCTCGTCTTCGCCACCGGCGCGAACGCGCAGGCCGCCAAGGATGCGGGTGCGGACGAAGTCGGCGCCGACGAGTTGGTCGAAAAGGTCGCCGGCGGCTACCTCGACTTCGACGCCGCGGTCGCCACGCCCGACATGATGGGCAAGGTCGGACGCCTCGGGCGCATCCTGGGCCCCCGCGGCCTGATGCCGAACCCCAAGACGGGCACCGTCACCATGGACGTGGCCAAGGCCGTCAACGACATCAAGGGCGGCAAGATCGAGTTCCGGGTCGACCGGCACGCCAACCTCTGCTTCGTCGTGGGGAAGGCCTCGTTCGACGCCAAGCAGCTTGCGGACAACTACTACGCCGCGCTCGACGAGGTGGTCCGGTTGAAGCCGGCTGCCTCGAAGGGCCGCTACATCAAGAAGATCACCGTGGCCTCCACGATGAGCCCCGGCGTCGCCGTCGACGCCAGCCGGATCAAGCCGGCCAAGGACGAGGCCTGAGCCTCGCTCGACACGAAGGAGCCCCGCCGACCGGCGGGGCTCCTTCGCGTTTCCGGACCCCAAGGGGAGACGGTGCGCGGGGGCCTTCGAGCGGCGCCGAGCTGCGGTGCGTGTGATGGGCGCGGCTCGGTCCCCGGGGCCCTCGCAGGGGGACGCCCCACGCCGGCCGCGCCTCGCTTCCCGTCGATCATGGTGCCCCTGCCACGTCCCGGCTCAGGTGGGCCGTGCACCGTCGATTTGGCGTCGGGGGCAGATTCGGGTAATGTTCTCCGAGGCGCAAGGCGGGCCTCCGGGAGACCGGAACCGGCCGCATGCCCTTGGTCCTCCCCCGATCAGCCCGGCCCGCAAGGCGAGTTGACACGGAAAGGCGAACCGAGTAAGGTTTATCGAGTTGCCCCACGCAGTGAATGAAGGTTCGTTGCAAGGTGTGCTTCGGAAGTTTGAGAACTCAACAGCGTGCTTAAGTCAATGCCATTATTTTTTGGTTGCACTGTCATGTGCTTGTGTACATGTCGTGTTTCCGTCTGCCCCCCGGTTGGGGGGTGGTTTCTTTGAGTGGATTGTTTGGCAGACACTTTGGTGTTTGTTTGTCATGATCTCTTTCTGTTTTTCAATGGAGAGTTTGATCCTGGCTCAGGACGAACGCTGGCGGCGTGCTTAACACATGCAAGTCGAACGGATCACGGGACT
>WBZS01000240.1_pt1 | contig 91808 bp, 70 predicted proteins | sample 5204201 | NCBI WGS metagenome assembly WBZS01 (sample SAMN12344357, study PRJNA552823) | activated sludge metagenome | biome: Activated sludge suspended growth; feature: Nitrification reactor; material: Wastewater; isolation source: activated sludge from nitrification reactor of wastewater...
CCTCCTCCCTCTCCCCTCTTCGAGGATCTCGCGGGCGCGGGCTTCGCGGATCTGGCCCTCGGCGATCAGGCGTTCGGCCACCTGCTCGATTTGATCGCCGGTGGCGCCGGCTGCAGCAGCCAGCTGGCGGGCGTGGAGGCTCATGTGGCCGCGCTGGATGCCTTCCGTGGCCAGGGCGCGCAGGGCGCCCAGGTTTTGGGCCAGCCCGACGGCCGCCATGACCTCGGCCAGCTCGCGCGCGGTGCCCACGTTGAGGATCTTCAGAGCCGTGCGCGCCGCAGGGTGCACGCGGGTGGCGCCGCCGACGATGCCGACGGCCAGGGGCAGTTCCAGCCGGCCCTGGAGGCTGCCGTCGGCAGCCCGGGTCCATTCACTGAGCGACGTGTAGCGACCGCCGCGGGCGGCGTAGGCGTGGGCGCCGGCCTCGATCGCGCGCCAGTCGTTGCCGGTGGCGATGACGACCGGGTCGATTCCGTTGAGGATGCCCTTGTTATGTGTGGCCGCCCGATAAGGGTCAGCGGCGGCGAACGCGTAGGCCTCCAGGATCCCGTCCCGCACCTGCTCGCCCGAGAAGGCGTCGAACGCCAGCGCGGCCAGCGGAATCGTGCAAGACGCCCAGGCGCGCCGTCGATCGGTCAGGTTCGAAAGGATGCGCAGGTGCGCCCGGCCGCCGGTCAGGCGCTCGAGCGCCGGCGCGAGCGCCTCAGCCACGGTGTTGACGGCGTTGGCCCCCATGGCATCGCGGGCGTCGTAGATCACGTGCACGACCATGAACGGCCCGACCGGCGAGTCGGTGATGTCACGCACTTCGATGTCGCGGGCACCACCGCCGCGCGCCACGATCGAAGGATTGACGCCGTTGGCGATCTCGAGCAGCGCCGCCTTCTCGGAGTCGATCCGCGTGCGCGCGCCGGCGTGATCGGCGATCTCGAGCAACTGGATCTGGCCGATCATCTCGGGCTCGGTGCTGCCGGCCCGAAAGCCGCCGCCGTCGCGCGCCAGGCGCGCCATGTACGAGGCGCTGGCCACGACCGAGGGTTCTTCGATGACCATCGGCACCAACACGTCCCGGCCGTTCACCGTGAAGTTCGCCGCGATCGCAAGCGGGAGCGCGAACGTACCGATGACGTTCTCGACCATGTGATCGGCCTGCTCGCGGCTCAATCCGCCGTCGAGGGCGGCGGCTTCCTCGGCCGTCAGACCGGCGGCGGCCGCGATCAGGGCGGCGCGGTCGGCCACCGGTCTCTGAAAAAAGCCAGGAAGGCGCGAAGAAGTGGCCATGGCTATCGCCCGTACTCGACGAGTTCGATGAAGTGATCCAGGTCCGTAAAGCCCGTGACCCGCACCCGGGTCAGCGTGTAGCGATCGACGTAGCTATGGTACCAGCCGCCCTGGGTCGTCACGCCGCCCCACAACTGCAGTTCGGGCATGAGCGCCAGCGTGGTGTCGTCGTAACTGCCCGAAGGGTAGTTGAAGAAACGCGGCCGATCGCCGATGTTGGCCGCGACCGTCTCGATCGAGCCGAGCATTTCGTAGAGCTGGCGGTTGTAGCTCAACCCCTCGAGCCCGAGGTGGGTCTTGGTGTGCGGCTCGATGCTCCAGCCGAGTTCATGCATGAAGCGCAGCTCGGGCCAGTTCAAGTATTCGGCGCGCTGTTGATCCGCGAACTCGGTGATGACGAAGACCGTGGCGGTCTGCCCAAGTGGTTGCATCACGGGCAGCGCGTAATCGAACAGCCCGGCGTAACCGTCATCGAAGGTCAGGATCACGGCCTTGTCGGGCAACGCGCGACCGGTGGCCAGGGCGTCGACGAGGTCGTACAGGCTCACGGTCACATAACCGTGCTCGGCCAGATACGACATCTGAGCCGCGAAGTCTTCGGGCCGCACGGTCAGGCCCTGGCGCAACTGGCCGGCGTCGGCCGGCCACGGCTCGACGTAGTGGTAGGTGAGGATAGGCAGGACGACGGACCGTCTGCCGACTTCGCCGTCGGGCGTGGGCTGGTACACCGGCCGCGGTGTCGACGTCTGGGCTTCCACGGGCTCGACGACGGCTTGAGTCAACGGCGGGGCCTGGATCAAGGCGGTCGCTGTCGGCCACGGTGTCGCCGAGGGGAGGAGCGATGGGCTGGGCGCCGCCGTCGACGATGGCGCGGACAGCGGAGCAGCCGACGTGGCCGTTTCGTAGGCGGCGCCGCTTAAACGGGCCGGAGCCGGCGCGGAAACGCCGGTTGTGATGAGCCAGACGGTCAGGCCGGCGATCAGCGCCGCAGCCACTTGAGTCAGTCGACGTCGCATGTGCCGCCGGATTGTAACCGTTTCGGGCGACGGCGTAGAAAAATCCTGCTATCCGCGTCGCGGCTGCCGGCGATTGGCGTGCCCACGGTGGGCCGCGAACGAACTTTTCGACCCGGCGCCCCGTACTGAAGATGTGGCCTGCCGCCCTGCGAGATCCAGCACCCGCCGGATCGACCCTCAGCGCGCTGTGGCCAGGAGGCTCGCATGAATCGTCGGCGTGTCTGGATCGGATTGGCGCTAAGCCTGGCGGTTGCTCTGACGGCCTGGGCCATCGTGTCGAAAGGCGGCTCGCGACCCGCTGACCCGGTTCTGCTGGCCAGGCTGCAAGAGGCCAGCGTCGTCCTCGACACCGTCGAGCCGGGCGCTCCGTTCGACGACTTGAGCCCGCTGAAACCCATCCTGGCCGACAAACGCGTGGTGGCGTTGGGCGAGGCCACGCACGGAACCCGCGAATTCTTTCGAATGAAACACCGGATGCTGGAGTTTCTGGTGCGCGAAATGGGATTTACACTCTTCGGCATGGAATGCAGCACCACGGTTACGGATAGCGTCAACCAATACCTGCAGGGCGGCGCCGGCGATCCAAACGAGATCGCCAATCAACTGACGTATTGGCCCTGGGCGACCGAGGAGGTCGGCGACCTGCTCGCGTGGATGCGCGCTTACAACGCCGAGCCCGGTGTGACCCGGCCGATCAAGTTTATCGGCATCGACCCGGTCCATGGGGATCGTGATCGAGCGATGGCCGCCAACGTGGTCAAGATCCTCGAGGCCGAGGGGCCGGACAGCAAGATGATGGTCTGGGCGCACAACGTTCACGTGGCGATGTCAGCCGAAGACCGGATGGGCTACCACCTCAAGCAGGCCCTCGGCGACGCCGTTTATCTCGTCGGTTTCGAGTTCAGCGACGGCGACTTCACCTCGCGCGACTTCACCACGCTGCGCGTCTATCATCGCGACGCCGCCCCGGCCGAATACTACGCCTCAGACCTCGCTCAACTCGAGGCCCCTACTCTGTTCCTCGACATCGACACGTTGGCACGCGATCCGGACCTGGCGACCTGGCTCGATGCGCCGCGCACCACGCATTCGATCGACGAGATGTACTACCTGTTTCAGTTCTACGAGCCCTGGCAATCCGAGCGCACACCCTGGCCGGATCTGTTCGACGGAGTCATCTTCGTGCGCTCGACGACCTATAGTCATCCGCTCCCCGGCGGGATGTGGCCCTTTCAAGACCCGGGCGCAGCGCATTAGGAACCCGGCATGCACAACGTGACGATCGCAACGCGCTCAAGGCCCAGGTCGACCCCGGCGCGCCTGACTTCGCCCACCGCGCTGACGGTGTCGATCTGGGCCTGGCGCTGGATGGCAGCGCGCAGGCGTTTCCGCGTGCTGCCGGCGGCGGTCCTCGTCCTCTCTTTTTTCGTGGCCTGGGCCGACAGCTTCAACTTGAATCTCAATGCCCCTGAGGCCGCGCACCTCGGCACGTACTACGCCTTCTTCATAACCAGCGTCAACCAGACCCTGCTGAGCATCGTCAGCCTGGCGATCGCCGCCCACCTCGTGGTGGAAGATCTCGATCTGCGCGCCCACCCGCTTGTGCTCTCGACGCAGGTCTCGAACCACGCCTATGTCTGGGGGCGCTTTCTTGCGGGATGTGTCCTGCTGGTCGGATTGAGCCTCGTGGCGCAAATCGGGACCGTGGGCGCGCATCTCGCACTCGCCTTATCCGCACCCGAGGCTTTCGACGCACCGCCCTGGCTGGCTTACGGTCTGGCCTGGATCTTCAACGCACCGATCCACACGGTCTTCGTCGCGGCCGGCGCGTTTGCCCTGGCGACTCCGCAGCCGCGAATGGCGCGCGCGATCGTGATCGGCCTGGTCCTGGCGTGGTGGATGATCAGCGTCGGCGGGCTGACCGGTATGGTGCCGCCGGCCGCAGCGGCCTGGCTGCCGATCCCGCGCGAGATCGCCACCATGCTCTACGGGTATTACCAGGCGCGTTATCTCGAGGCTCTGGGGGCGACGACGAACCCTCAAGAGGCATTGCAGATCGCGCGTGCCGTCGGGCGCAGCCTCCCGGATCTGCGCCCGTGGCTCGGGCAATTGCTATACCCTCCGGCGGCCCTGACGCTGGTCGAGGTCACGGCCCGGTCGTTCGATCGTTTTCGAGGCGAGGAGGCGTGATGGAACTCCGGGTTGAGCGCATCGGCAAACGCTATGACCGTTTGTGGGCTTTGCAGGACGTGTCCTTCGCCAGCGGCCCGGGTCTGATCGGGCTGGTCGGCCCGAACGGCGCCGGAAAAACGACGCTCATGCGCATCCTGGCCACGCTCCAGCCGGCCACGCAGGGCCACGTCTTCTGGGATGGGCGCGACATCGCGCAACACGACTCCTGGCTCAGGCAACGGCTGGGTTATCTGCCGCAGGACTACGGGCTCTACCCGGCGTTCACGGGCCGGCAGTTCCTGGGTTATCTGGCGGCCATGAAGGGCCTGCCGGCACGCGTCATCCCCGCACGCGTGGCGGAGATGCTCGAAGTCGTGCACCTCGAGCGTGACGCCGATCGGCCGCTCGGCGGCTATAGCGGCGGCATGAAACAACGCATCGGCATCGCGCAGGCGCTGCTCAACGACCCCGAACTGTTGATCGTCGATGAGCCCACGGCCGGTTTGGACCCCGAGGAGCGCGTGCGCTTCCGGGCCCTGTTGCGCTCGCTTGTGGCCGAGCGTCTCGTGATCCTATCGACGCACATCATCAGCGACATCGAGGCCGCTGCGGATCGGGTCCTGCTTCTTCGAGAAGGACGTCTGATCGAGGATTGCACGCCCGAGCGCTTGATCGCAGCGGCCGAGGGCCGCGTGTGGAGCCTGTTCGCGCGCGCCGACTCTGTTCAGGATCTGCAGCGCAGACACCCCATCACATCCCTGCAAACCACGACCGACGGCGTGCGCGTGCGTCTGGTGTCCGACGCCCGCCCGACGCGCGAGGCCACGCCGGAGACGGCCACGCTCGAGGAAGCCTACCTCGCAGCGTTCACGGGCGCCCGAGTGCAGGCGTCATGAAACTCACGCTCGGTGCGGCGCTCTCGACATTGGGCGAGCCTGGCTGAAGGGTCGGCACGATCAACCATGGACGTCGATCACGCAGCCGACACGCAAGCGATGCTGGCGCTCCGCCAGGGGCAGAGCACGGCTCTGGAGGGCCTGATCCGGCGGCATCATGCGCCGTTGTTGGGCTATCTGGTCCGGCTCTTGAACGGCAATCGCGCCCTCGCGGAGGATCTGGCTCAAGAGACCTTCCTGCGTGTTCTGCGGCGTGCGGAGACCTTTGACCCGGGTCGCCCGTTTCGTTCCTGGGCCTATGCCATCGCCACCAACCTGGCCCGCGACACCTTTCGCCGGGCCGAGAGCCGCTGGGCCGCCGACATCGAGATCGACGAAGCCGTGCCCGCTCCGAACAGCGACCCCGAGGACGCGGCGCTCGGTCGGGCATCGGCCGCACAGGTCATGCGGGCGTTGAGCCGGCTCAGCGTGGGAGCCCGCAGCGTGGTCGTGCTGCGTTTCTACAACGCGATGAGTCTGCAGGAAATCGCGCTGGCGCTCGACCTGCCGCTGGGCACGGTCAAGTCGCGCCTGTTCTCGGCGACCCGGCAACTCGCCGCCCTGCTCACAGAAGATAGAGAAGAGGTGCACCCGTGAACGACGACTTCGCTCGCGAGCGCTATCGACGCCTGTTGATCGAGCAGGACGAACCCGAGGACGAAGCCCTGCGCCTGGCGACCGCGCTGAAGCACTTGGATGCGTGGCAGATCGAGGTCGGCCCCGAAGAGACCGATCAACTGCTCCGTCGCATTCAAACGCACGCGTCCGCGCGTGGCGTTCGCGCGGGGATCATCCGCGCGGAACGGGATCGCCCGTTACAGGGCCTGATGTCTTTCCTGGCGATGGTCGCATCGCAGGTGCAGGTGATCCGGCCCGAGTTCTGGGCGCTCAGCCTCACGATCGCGACGCTCGGCCTGCTGGTGCTGAGCCGAGGTCTCCAGGCGTCGCTGGCGCTGGCGCTCTGGCTGGTGGGTCCGCTCCTCGCGCTGTTGGCCGTGCACGTCGCGTTTGCCGGACCGGCGGGCCGAATGATCGAGATCGAGTTGGCCTGTCCGCCCTCTCCGACGCGTCTGGTCGTGGCCCGGCTGGTTGTGGTGCTCGGCTACGAGATCGCGGTGATGCTGCTGGTGAGCGTTGGGCTGGCAGGGCTCGGAGGCGGTGAGCCCTTCTTCACGGTGCTCACCCACTGGCTTGCGCCGATGTTCCTCGTCGCCGGCCTCGAGCTCATCCTGGGCACGCGGCTGCTCTGGCTGAAATCCGGCGGCCTCGCCTATTTGATCTGGGTGGGGATGGTGCTCTTTCTGGCGAACGTGCCCGAGCAGGCCGGCGTCCATCTTCTGCTCAACCTGGAGCTCTGGTTGCTTCCGGCCGGTCTGATCCTGCTGGCCGTCGCCGTCGGGTCATTCCGATCCGTGTTGAGCGGGTCGCGCGGCCGCCCACTCCGGTGAGTCGCGAAATGAAAAGAGCCCAGGTTGCCCTGGGCTCTTTCTGGTTTGAACGCAGCCTCAACGCTTGAGGTATTCGGTCTTCAGCAGGTAGTCGAGCCAGATAAAAGCGATCGCCCCAAACGACAGAAACAGCAGCAGCACATTGCTGTACGCAAACCGTTCGGGCGTGGTGCCAAAAGCGACATAGATGATGCCGGCGGTAATCGCGGCGCCGAACACGGCGGAAACGATCCACAAAATCGCGCGTTTGGACTGCATGCTGACTTCCTCGAAATTGGCGTTTTATTGGCCCGAGAGCCAGCTAGAATTGTAATCGACTCCCAACAACGCGTCAAAGAAGTTGAATGCGGCGCCGTTCGTCGGGCCGCCGCATCGGCCCCATCGCGAGTAAGCCATGTCGACATCCCCTTCGCACTCGGGCACGGAACTGCATTTCGCCGGCCGGCGTTCGGCCGTCTTCGCACGGCGCGGCCTGGTGGCGTCGAGCCAACCACTGGCCACCCAGGCCGGCCTGTCGATCCTCATGCTAGGCGGCACCGCCGCTGACGCCGCCATCGCCACAGCCGCGACGCTAGCCGTCACCGAGCCGGGCTCGACCGGCATCGGCGGCGACTGCTTCGCCCTGTACTACGACGCCGCCACAGGCCGTGTCTCGGCCCTCAACGGCTCGGGGCGCGCGCCGGCCGCGCTTGACCTTGAGGCCGTGCGGCGGGCCGGGCTTTTCACGGCTCCCGACCAGCCGATGACCCGGCCCTATCACGCCCTGACGATCACGGTGCCTGGCGCGGTCGCGGGTTGGTGCGACCTGCTAGCCCGCCATGGACGGATGACGCTGCGGGACGTGCTGGCGCCCGCCATCCGGCATGCCGAGGCCGGCTTCCCGGTCGCGCCGCTCACCGCCCAGGCCTGGTCGCGCGGGGCCGAGCGGCAATTGCGTCAGGCTCGCGGCGGTGCGGCCCTGTTGATCGACGGCCGCGCGCCACGCGCCGGCGAGATCTTTCGCAACCCCGGTTACGCCCGTGCGCTGCGCGCGATCGCCGACGGCGGCCCGGCCGCCTATTACGGCGGCGACCTCGCGCGCGCGCTCGTGGCGGTCGTGCAGGCCTCGGGCGGCGTGATGACCGAGGCCGACCTGGCCGGGCATCGCAGCACCTGGGAGACGCCGCTCAGCGTGGCCTACCGTGGCCACCGCATCTGGGAGTGCCCGCCGAACGGCCAGGGGCTGACGGCGCTGCTGGCGCTCAACGTGCTCGAGGGCTTCGACCTCGCAAGCCTCGACCCGCTCAGTCCCGAGCGCTGGCATCTGCTGATCGAGGCCCTGCGGCTTGCCTTTGCCGATGCACGCTACTACGTCGCGGACCCGGCCTTCTTTGCCGCGCCGTTGACCGAAATGTTGTCGCTCAGTTATGCCGCGCAACGTCGGGCGCAGATCGATCGACGCAAGGCCACGGTCGACCCCAGGCGCGGCTCGCCGATCAGCAGCTCGGGCACGGTCTATCTGTGCGTCGTCGACGGCGCCGGTAACGCGTGCTCGTTCATCAACAGCAACTACATGGGCTTCGGCACCGGCATCGTGCCGGAGGGCTGGGGCTTTCCGCTGCAGAACCGGGGCCACAACTTCAGCCTCGATCCCGAGCATCCGAATGCGCTGGCTCCGGGCAAGCGCCCCTATCACACCATCATCCCCGGGCTGATCACGCGCGCGGATGGGTCGCTCTGGGGGCCGTTCGGCGTGATGGGCGGTTTCATGCAGCCGCAGGGCCACGTGCAGGTCGCGTCGGCGCTGTTCGATGATGGGCTCGATCCGCAGTCGGCGCTCGATCGTCTGCGGTTCTGCATCGAGCCCACGATCGCGGACGGCGCGGTCAGCCTCGAGGCCGGTCTGCCGGATGCGCTCGTCCACGGGCTGGCGAAGCTGGGTCATCCGCTGGTGCCCGATCTTGCGGCGGACGCGCGCGGCCTGTTCGGGCGCGGCCAGATCATCGAGCGTCGGCCCGACGGCGTGTTGTGCGGCGGCAGCGATCCGCGCGCCGACGGGCTCGCGTTGGGTTGGTGAACGGCTGAGCCGATCGCAGGGCGTGACGGTTTGAAAGGCCGTCAGCGCGCTCGTCGTCCGGCGTGGCGTCACCCGACGAAAAGCAAACGCGCGAACGAGAGCTCGTTCGCGCGTTTGCGTTGGATCTATGTCTGAGGCGGATCTGGCTAGTCCTGACCGGCTGCGGCGACCGAGTCCGGGACGGCGTCCATGGCGATGGGCACCGGGCGCCACTCGGTCGTCGTCAGGTTCGGCGGGGCTGGCGCGGCGTGCGTGCGGTTGGAGTTGATCACGACACCGGCGCCCTCGCGCTGGACGACGCGCACAAAGGCGTCGACCACACCCGGGTCGAACTGCCGCCCGGCCTGCCCGCGTACCTCGGCGACGATGCTGGCGGCGTCGGCGCCCTTGCGATAGGGCCGGTCAGAGGCCATGGCCTCGACCGTGTCGGCCACGCTCAGGATGCGCGCCTCGAGCGGGATGTCGGCGCCATGGAGGTTGGCCGGGTAGCCGCCGCCTTCGAAGCGCTCGTGATGGTGGCGGATGGCGGGTCCGAGCGACTGCAACGAATGCACGTTGCCGACGATCTCGGCGCCGAGGTCGGCGTGGTTCTTGACCAGTTCATACTCGGGCTCGGTCAAACGCGCCGGCTTGAACAGCACAGCCTCAGGGACGCCGAGCTTACCGATGTCATGCAAAAGGCCCGCGCGCCGCACCAGCTCGACCCGATCGGCCGGCAAGCCCAGCTCCTCGGCGATCAACATCGCGTAGCGGGCCACGTGCATCGAATGCCCGACCACGTCCGGGTCGCGCAGGTCGATGGCCTGCGACAGGGCGAAGAGCATCTCTTCGTTGAGCGCCGTGACCTGCTCGGCGCGTTGCTGCGATTCGGCATGGCTCGCGCGCAGCTGGTTGACCATCTTCTTCGTATGGTCGATGTACTGGGTCTGGCTGAAGCGCAGCATGATCAGCGGCGCGAGCGACATCAGCACGCCCACCCAACCGGCCGCGTGGTAGACGGTCACCAGGACGAAGGCCAGCCCGCCCAGCGCCACGTAATACGGCCACAGCCAGCGGAAACGTGTCTTCCAGATGTCCAGCACCGATTGCCCGGTGGTCAGGTGGATGGCCATCGCCACCAGGGCCGTGGTCGACAGGTATTTCATCAGCGCGGCCAGGACGGCGCCAAAGACCTGCGCCAGATCGATCTGACCGGTTCCGGTCTGGCCAACGGCATTGAAGACGAGGTAGGCCAGTTGCGCGGCCAGGACGTGATTGGCCGCGTTGAAGAAGAAGCGGCTGAACGTGGCGCGGGTCTTGATCCAGGCGACAACGCCGACCGTCACACCGAGCACCAGGCCGCCGATAGGCCCGTATAGAACGACGCCGGCCAGGATCGCGGCCGCCGAAGTCGACACCGAGGAGTCGCGCGCGTAGATCTCGATCGAGAGACCCTCAGCCAATGCGACGAGCGTGCCAAAGAGCACAAGGCCGATCCAATCGACCTGCGGGCTGCGCGGCAACAGCCAGGCGCTGAGCAGCGCCGCGATCACGACCACCGTCGCGATCAGGGCCGTCAGCATCCACTGCGGGCGCGGGTTGATCACCGGCATGACGGTCTCGATGGTCGGCGACGGCTCGGGCGGCTGTGTGATTGCCTGCGTCTCGTTCCGCGGCTGCGCGGGCAACGGCGTCTGCCCGCTCGGCGAAGGGCCTTCCTGGTCGGTCTCGAGCCGGCAGATCCGGTTGCGACCGGAGAGTTTGGCCTGATACACCGACAGGTCCGCGGTATGGATCAGGGTTTCGGCGGTCTGGCCGAAATGCGTGCGCCCCGAGATGCCGAAGCTCATCGTCACGCGCAAGGGCACCGGGCTGGTCGAGACGTTCACGCGCGCGGCCTCGATCGCCGCGCGAATGGCTTCGATGCGTGGGAAGGCCTGCTCGGGCGTGGTCTCCGGCAGCATGATGGCGAACTCTTCGCCGCCGAAACGCGCGACGACGTCGTAATCGCGCACCAGGGTCTTGAGGATGTCGGCTACCGCGATCAAACAGGCGTCGCCGGCCAGGTGGCCGTACGAGTTGTTGATGTTGCGCAGGAGATCCAGGTCCGCCATCACCACAGTCAAGGGTCGGTCAAAGCGGTCGGCGCGCGCCAATTCGCCCTCGAGGGCCTGAGAGAAGTAGCGGGAGTTAAACAGGCCGGTCTTGGCGTCGACCTGGGTCTGACGCTGCAAGGCAGGGAGACGCAGGGTGGTGTAGATCAGATAAAGCGGAACGACCGCCAGGACGACGGCGAAGGGGTTGAACGACCAGATGATCGCGCTCGTGGCGCCGATGCCGAACAGGGTGAAATCGATGGCCAGCGGCAGCCGGTCGAAGACGCCCGATTCGCGGAAGCTCTGGCGGCGGGCCAGCTTGACGACCAGACCGACGAAGAAATGGTTGACGCCGGTGAAGGCGACGATTGCGCCGAGGAGCGCTACGGTGTCTGCGACCGGCGTCGGGGCCATGGCCCTGACCCAGGCCTGCGCCACGGTCGCCGCGACGGCCGCGATCACGAACTGGGCGATGTTGAAGCTTTGGATGAACCAGGTGTAGCGATGCTTGACCCACTCGACGATGTGGCTGACCAGGATAACGAACACCAGGCCCGGTGCGCCGAGCTGCAAGAAGGCGAAGCCGTAGACGACCCAGCTGATGTTGTAGCTCGAGCGCTCGGTCGTGCCTTCGACCTTGAAGATCTGAGCCAGCGCGCCCAGCGCGCCGACGGCCAACAGCAAGGCGGCATCGGCTTGCCGTAATTGGCTCAGCGTCAGAGGCAGCACGAGGCTGCCCAGGGCGATCATCCCCAGGATGTACAGCCGGGTGGCGCGCGAGAACTTACTCACTGCTGCCCTCTGTGCCTTCCGTGTGAAGCGCCTCGATGCTGCGCGCGGACGTGTTCACGTGTCCGAAACCACCTTCGTGCGAGTGCCAGGATGCGGTCATCGGAGCGGCGACCTTCCGCTCCCTGAATCTCATCCTGGCGACGACGGCCCCAACCTGGAAAAACGATACTCTCCCCGATCTGTTTCGGGCGTTGTTTTCGGGGCGGTTTGGTTAGGGCAGGTTGGCATAATGGCTCCCAAGGGCGTCTCCAATCGAAGGCGCTCTCGGGAGCCATCTGCAAGAAAACGGCGGTGCAGGCTCGGCTACGTTGGACCGGCTGCCTGGCTCAGGGTTCCGGGTCGAGCTCCCAGGACTCGCTGTTCCAGTTCACGGAATTCCAGTTGACCGAGTTCCAGTTGACGCTATTCCAGTTCACGGAATTCCAGTTGACGCTGTTCCAGTTGACGCTGCCCCAGGTGATGGGCTGCGCCCCGCTCCACAGCATTTGGCTGGCCTGCAGGCCGCTGTTCGAGCTCTGGGTGGTGGTGCCCTGCACGGCCGCGTAGACGTCGAGGTACGGCGCCCCGCCCAGGGCTGGGTTGTATCCGCCCCAGGCCTTGTTGGCCGTCGCGATCAGGCGGTACTTCACCTGATCGGGCGTGAGCGTGGGCTCATCTTCTAGCAAGAGCGCCGCCGCACCGGCCACCATCGGGGCCGCCATCGACGTGCCCGACATCTTGAAGTACGAATAGCCGGCCCAGCCCGCGACTTTGTTGAGCGGATGCCCCGCGGCCAGGTTGCTGTCTTCCGACGCAAGCAGACTCACGCGGTTGTATCCAGGCGCGACCAGGTCGGGCTTGGCCTGACCGGCCACCGTGCCGTAGGCCGAGAATGTCGCGAGCTTGTCGTCGGCCAGGCTTGTGGTGCCGCGATCGTTGGCGGCGCCCACGCTGATCACGAAAGGATCATTGGCCGGCGAGAAGAGCACCCCGCGCGTGGCAGAGGCGTTGCTGCCGTTGTTGCCGGCCGAGACGACCACGACCACGCCGTTGAACCACAGGATCTCAAGCGCGGCGTCCAGCGGGCTCTGATGGTAGGTGTCCTGAACCGTGCTGTTCATCGAAAGGTTGACGACACGGATGTTGTACAGGCTCTTGTTGTCGTTGACCCACTGCAGACCGGCCACGACATCCGACAGATAGCCCATGCCGGCATCGTTCAACACCTTGACGTCCACCAGGTTGACCTGGGGCGCCACGCCCATGTAGGCACCGTCCGACAGGTAACCGTCGCCGGCGACCAGGCCGGCCACGTGCGTGCCGTGGCCATTCAGGTCGTCCACGTACCACTCGTCGGCGAAGTTGACGCCCGCGACGATGCGCGCGTCCCAGTTCTGGCTCCACAGGTCATCGTGCCAGGCGATGCCGCTGTCGACGACGGCGACGGCCACGCCCTGGCCCTGCCGATAAGGCGACTCGTTCCAGATCCTGTCGGCCCCCACCGACTGGATCCCCGCGCCTACGAGGCGGCTGGCGTCCACGCAATTCGGGCACACTTTGGTGTAAGTGACATAGACGTTGTCGATGACGAAGCTCTCGTTGAGCGACCCGAAGTTGGAGTTGACCCGGAACCGGATCACGGTGTCGGCCGAAGCGTAGGGCGTGATGTCGTACCAACGCGAGTCGGCGATGGCGCCCGTGATGTTCTGAGCGGTGTCGAGCGTGGTGTAGGTCAGGCCCTTGTTCTTTGAGACCTCGAGCACGACCCGATCATCCCAGTCCACGCCCGTGGTCGTGCGGAAGTCGAAGTACAACCAGGCTTCCAGCGCGCCGGTCAGGTTGACTTCGCGTCGGATGCTCGGCTGCGTGAATGTCTCGGGGTTGTCGTCGAGCCACAGCTCGCCGGCGTACACCGTCACGTTGCCATTGATCGGGCCGGCGCCGGCTACGTCGTCCTCGAGCCAGTTGGTTTCCCAGGCCACGTTGCCGCTGTTGTTGCCAAAGGACTGAGCGTCAAACGTGTCGTAGGTGTACATCCAGTTGAAGCCGTACTGCGCGGCCTCGAGCTCGGAGGCGGTCGCCGCATCGGTGACCGTGGCCTGTGAGGTCTTGAGTGCCGTCGGCAAGTACAGCAGGTTGGTCTGTGCGCCCTCGTAAACCGTGTCGGCGGCGACCAGCGCGGTGGCGTAATCGAGCCGCGCGTAATCGACGTACACGCGCGCCTCGGGCTGGAAGGCCTCGGAGGTCAGGAACCGCAGGGCAAAGGTTTGCGAGACGTAGGCGCTGACGTCGTGCGTCGCAGTCTGCAGGGTGTCGTCGGTCACGGGCCCGACCCAGCGATCGATCTCGGTCCAGGTCGCGCCGCCGTCGGCCGAGACCTGTACGCTGACCCAATCGGTGTCGGCGATCAGATTCTTGCGGCGGTACGCAAGCGTCAACGTCGCGGAGGTCGCCAGGCTCAGGTCGGCCGCGCCCTGCAGACCCTTGTTTGCGGATTGAAGTCGTAGACCCTGTAGTTCGCCCGCCATAAAGCTCGAGAGAGCAACATCGCCGGCCACCGGGCCGTCGCCTTCGCCGATCTCGGTCCAGGGCTGCTGCGACCAGTCCCAACCGCTGGGCCAGGCCAGCGGGTCGGCCGCGGAGAGCGCGCTGAAGCTGAAATCCTCTTGCCACACGCCGGGCGTCTCCTGCGCGTTGCGGACCATGGAGTCAAGGGACACCCACGTGATCGTCTGGCTCTTGCCCAGGACGTTCAGGGCCGACGCGGGCAGCGTCGCGGCGAAGCCGTTGATGATGTCGAGCGAGCGGGTCACCGTGCCGCCCTGCTGCGCCACGAGTTCTTCGGCGGAGGTGGAGCCGCGCTCCGCCTTCTGCACGATCACGCTCACGATGGCATCGGGTTGATTCTGCGCGAGCTGCAGCAGGATGTCCTGCACCCGCGATGTCGCGACGGCGTGCACATCGAGGCCCATCGGCCCCAACAGACTGAGGCTGACCAGCGCGGCCAAAAACCCTCGACTCACTTGTTTACCCGTCATATCTTGTTCGCTCCGCCAGCTAACGACTTTTCCAGGACCCTAAGTACCGATACTTTTCAACCACAGACGCGAGTCGCCGGATCACCGATCTGATCCTGCTCGCCCTTTCTTCCGGCTGGTCTGCTCCGAAAAAAGGTTTAAGCTCGTTTCAAAGATATGCCAGCCTTGGTTAATTCTGCGTGTTGGATGGGTGGGAATGGTTGGCTCAGGTTGGCTTGGGACTTCGGTTTGACTCTTGCTCATGGGATCTGGTATCATTCCTGGGCTTGGAGGCAGTCACCTCCTCGATCCGGAGGGATGGCCGAGCGGTCGAAGGCGGTTGTCTTGAAAACAACTGTGGGCGCAAGCTCACCGGGGGTTCGAATCCCTCTCCCTCCGCCTGCTATCGGTCGCCAAGCACTCCCGGGGAGGTGCCGGAGTACGGCTGATCGGGAGCGCCTGCTAAGTGCTTGTACGGATTTAAAACCCGTACCGAGGGTTCAAATCCCTCCCTCCCCGCCAGGACAATGAGTGATTGGGTGATTTGGTGATTGGGTGAATGCATGTTCAATCACACATTCGCCAAATCACTCAATCACCAAGTGAATATGCGCCTGTAGCTCAGTTGGATTAGAGCGTTTGCTTGCGGAGCAAAAGGCCAGGGGTTCGAATCCCTTCAGGCGCACAGAACGGCCCAACATGTGATCATGTTGGGCCGTGTTCGTTCCCCTGGGCGGCGTCGGTCAGGCGGAGGGGCTATTCAACAGGTGCTCGAAGCGCGCGCGCATGCGGATGGCGATGGGCGCGTCGAGGGCGGCCCGCAACTGTGCGGGCTCGGGCGTCGGCACATACCAGAGCGCAAACAGCTCATTGAGCGTGGCGCCTGCGCCGCGTGGCTCGACCTGCACCGGGTCGCCGGTGCGCACGACACCGGGCGTGAGCACCCGGGCGTAGAAACCGGGCCGGTCGGCCGCTCGAAATGCATCGATGAATCCCGAATCGCTCAGGTGCGCAGCCAGGGTCGAGCACGGGATGCGCGGCGCCGTGACCTCGAGCACCACCGCGCCGATCTGGTAGCGGTCGCCGATGCGCACCGGCGCCGGCCCGAAACGGCTCAAGGTCAGGTTGTCGCCAAACGTGCCGGCGGTCAACGGCCGGCCCAGACGGTCTGCCCACCAGGCATAGTCCTCGGCGCTGTAGACGTACACGGCCTGATCCGGGCCGCCGTGGTGTTTGACGTTGGCCACCACGTCTCCAGCCAGGCCCAGAGGCTCGATCTGGGCGGTGGGTATCTGGGTCTTGTGGATCCCGGTCTTGAAGACGCGCTGGCCGACGTGGATCTCGGAGCCGGAGCTGATATTGATGGCGATGAGCTTCATGTGAATGATTTTAGCCGCGGTCGGCATGTTACAATCTTAAGTCGTTCAACCCCGACTGAAGGGTTGCACGAAAGTTGTGGGGGCCAACCGCGCGAAGCGGCACCCCGTCCTGAACAACAGCGTGGTATTCGCGGCAGAACCCCAATAACCTGAGCGGCAGCCGAGGAGTTGGCGTTGACGAACAAGGACCAGATCAAGAGAAACCCCAGACGTGAGCAGCGGCGGACTGAACTGCAGCGCACGTCGCGCACCTGGAACGTCATCATTTTGGGATCGTTGGGCGTGGCCGTCATTGTGGTGGTCGTGTTCCTGGTTTCGATGTTCACGCGCGTGGGGCCGCTCCCGGGCGAGTTGGCGATCGAGGATGAGGGCCGCACGGTGGTGCCAGAGGGCACGACCCTGACCTTCCGGCACGAGCCGCCCTCGTCGGGCTCACACTACGGCAAAGGCGTCGACGCCGGTTTTGCCGCCAACGTCGTGGCGCCCGGCTACTATCTGAACAACCTCTCGCGCGGCTGGGTCGTGTACCTGTACACCTGCGACACGAACTGCACCGAGATCGAGGATCAGCTGCGCGGGTTCTACAAAGACGCGATCTCGGCCGACCCGCTGTATGGCGTGCGGAAAGCCGTGATCACGAAGTACGAAGGCAACCTGCCGGCGCCGATCCTGGCGCTGGCCTGGGGCCACGAGATGCCCCTCGCCGCCGTCGATCGCGATCTGATGCTGAAGTGGTATCAGCGCTTCGTCAACCGGGGTCCGATCTCCGGACCTTGAGGCCCGCGCCGCGAACCACCCCCGGATGGCCAGATCACCCTCCCCGGAGACGCTCAAGACGCTGCTTGCGTCGCTCTCCGATGCCGTCCTCATCCTGGACACGTCCGGTCGATTGTTGCAGATCAACCCGCCGGCCGAGCGCTTCTTCGGCGCCGGCTCATCGAACCTGATCGGCTCTCCGCTGACTGAGCTCCATCGCGGCCTGGGCGAATGGTTCGAGAGTCATCGCCGCACGCGCGGCAGCAGCATCGTCACCCCGCCGCCCAATCTCGACGGCCAACCGACCATCACGGCCTCGCCCCTCTCCAGCACCGATGGACGCGTTTGGGGATGGATGATCGTGATCGCGCGCTCGGAGCGTTGGAAGGCGCAGGCGATCGACTCGGTCATTCACGACCTCAAGAACCCGCTGCATCTCGCCGGCGGCGCGCTGATCATGCTGCGCGAGGTCTCGCCGCCGCCCGATGACATGCAGTCTGAATATCTTCGGCTGTTGGAAACCGGGCTGGATCGGATCGGGAAGCTGGTCGAGCGGCTGCTCGCGATCGAGCGGGTCGAGTCGCCGACCGCACTGGGCGAGATGCGCCTGCTCTCGCTGTCGGACGTCTTTCAACAGGCCGCGATGCGGCACGTACACGCGGCGGACGCGAAGTCGGTCAACCTGCTCGTCGAGCGCGCGCCGGGCGACGGCTTGGTGTTGGGCGACGAGGAATGGCTGGGCAGCGCGGCCGACAACCTGATCGAGAACGCCATCAAGTACACGCCGGCCGGCGGTCAGGTGCGCGTGATCCTGCGCGCAAACGGCGCCGAAAGTGACACCGGATCCGCGGAAGCGCGCGAGGCGGTCTGTCAGGTGATCGACACCGGGCCCGGCATCCCGCTGGCCGAGCAGGCGCGATTGTTCGAACCCTTTTACCGCGTCGAGAACGAGCAGACCCGGCGCATCTCCGGCACCGGCCTTGGGCTTGCGATCGTGCGGGCCGTCATCGAGCGACACGGCGGGCGGCTCTGGGTGTCAAGCGAACCCGGCCACGGCAGCACGTTCGGGGTCGCGCTGCCCCTCGCTTCGCCCAGGCCCGAGTAAGTCCGGGCCGCCTCAGGGCAACAACGGCCGCGGGTCGACGGCCTGGCCGTCCAGATGAATCTCGAAATGAAGATTGGGTAGCTCGGAATGTCCGCTGTTGCCGGCCGCGCCGATGGCGTTTCCCTGCAACACGCTCTGACCGCAGGCGACCGAGATCGCGCTCAACTCGCCGTAGGCGGTCTCGTATCCGTTGCCATGTTCGATCACGATCAGGTTGCCGTAGCCCAGTTCGTTCGGCCCGGCGTACATGACGACGCCGCCGTCAGCCGCCACCACCGGGTCTCCCTCGGCGGCGCGCACATCGAGCCCGAAATGCACGGCCGAAAATGGATAGCCGCCCAAAGCTTGCGAGGCCGCCGGCCAGACGAAGGTCCCGCTCCCGACCGCGCCGGTGTAGCCGCCCGCGCACTGGCCAAACGAGTCGGCTTCCTTCGCCTGTTGGCCGCGCGGCAGGCTCGGCAACACCCAGAGCGTCAGACCGCGCCGTCCGCCCGGGATCACGAGTTCCTGGCCGGCGGCAGGCTTTGCGTTGACGTCAGCCAGACCGTTCTCGCGGTACTCGGCGATGATCTGGGCCGTGACGCCGTAGGCGCGCGCGATGCTCTCCAACGTGTCGGTCTGCACCACGGTGTGCAACACACCGTCGACCGGCGGGATGCGCAGCGTCTGGCCGGCGCGCACGGCATGCACGTCGTCGCCAAGGGCTGCTGAGTTGGCCCAGAGGACCGTGGCGATGTCGATGTTGAAGCGTGCCGCGATGCCCGTGAGCGTATCGCCGGGCGCGACGACCACGCTCTCGACGACACCACGTGCCCGTTCGGGAAACAGCGTCTGAGGGTTGACCTGGCGTTCAAGGGCCGAGTCCTGGGTCACGATCGTGCCGAATTGCGGCGGCGCAGCCGCGGTCACGACCACGCCGGCGTTCACGGGCGTGGGTGTCTCGGCGGGCACAAAGGCCTGGCCGCCTGTGTCGAGTTGCTCCGCCGCGTTAAGCGGGTCCAGCCCGACCACGGGCAGTCGGCCGATCCAGATGCCCGAGACCAACAGAATCAAAATCAGGGCATGTGCGCCGAAGCGCAGCAGCGGCTCGCGCCAACCGGCGGCGACGATATCGCGCCAGATACGCAATAACGGCGAGATCTGCGGCGGAGGGGTTTCGGTCATGGCTCAGGCCGCAACGGAACGACGTCCGTGGCTACGGTAAATAGTTCCACGGATTGACACGTCCGTACTCGGCGTTGCGCATCTCGAAGTGCAGGTGCGGGCCGCTCGAATTGCCGGTCGATCCGGAGAGACCGAGCACGGCGCCCTGCGAGATCGACTGACCGCAGCCGTAGTTGATCTGGCTCAGGTGCGCGTACGCGGTCTGCCAGCCGTTGCCGTGGTCGAGGATCACCAGGTTGCCATAGCCGTACAGGCTGCCGCCCGAGAACACGACCACACCGGTTTCGGCGGCGTAGATCGGCGCGCCAAGGCCGGCGGAGATGTCGAGGCCCGGGTGGCTGCCGGAGTAATTGAAGCCCGAGAGGAAGTGGTTGTTTGCGGGCCAGACGAAGTTGAAGCCGCCGATCGGGCCCGAGAACGGCCCGGCGCACGATCCCGGTTCGTTGCGGCTGACCGAACTCGTGGTCCGTTTGGCGCCCGTCGCGATCGGCACCTCGGGCAACGTCCAGACCACGTTGTCGCGCCAGCCGTTTGGGATGATGATCGTCTGACCGACCTTGGGCTCCGGGTTCTCGGGGTCGAGGTCGTTTCCGGCGAAGGCGATAATCTCCTCGACCGAGCCATGAAAGACCTTGGCGATCTTCTCGAGCGTGTCCCCGTCTTGAACAACGCGCAGTGCTCCGTTGATCGGCAGGATGTTGATGGTCGTGCCGGGCGTCAGACGATTGAGTTTGTCGGCGAGCTCGGGGTTGCCCCAGACGATCGTGTCGGGGTCGAGGTTGTACTGCGCTGCGATGCCGAAGATCGTGTCGTCCTGCTTGATGGTGTACTGCTCGATCTCGAAACGCGGCCGGGTCGGGATATTGGTGTCGACGTTCGCGCGCCGCGGAAGATCGATGGCCCCGGCCGTCGGCGCGAATGCCGGCAGTGCGGCGCCGGCGGGCAACGGCTCCGGGTTGAATGTGACAGGCGAGAGCCCCATCGACTCGGCGACCGTGGTCGGGCCCACCGTCAGCGTCGGAATCGACGTGACCTGCGCGGTGTCATCGGCGCGCCCGGGCTGCCACAAGACCAGGGCGATCGCGGCCACAAGCAAAATGGCAGCGAACACACCGGCAAAGATCCAGATCCTGGATTCGCGTGACAGCGCGGGAGGCTGAGGAGGTGTCTCGGACATGCCTTAATCGTAAGCGATAACGGTCGAATCGAGTGACGTCACAGGGTCATCGCCGGGTCTCGTGGGCCTGCCTGGTTCAACCCGGGTTGAGCGATCGGCACGTCGGGTTCAGGGCAGGAAATCCCACGGATTGACGCGGCCGTATTCGGTGCTGCGCATCTCGAAGTGCAGGTGCGGCCCGGTCGAGTTGCCCGTCGACCCGGCGAGCCCGATGGACTGACCTTGTGCGATGGCCTGGCCGCAACCGTAGTTGATCTGGCTCAGGTGCGCGTAGGCGGTCTGCCAGCCGTTGCCGTGGTCGATGATCACGAGGTTTCCGTAGCCGCGCGTGCTCCAGCCGGAAAACACGACCACACCGGTTTCAGAGGCGAAGATCGGCGCGCCGAGACCGGCGGCGATATCGAGGCCTGGATGCGTGTTGGGGTTGTAGTCCCATCCGGAAAGATAGTGGTTGTTGGCCGGCCAGATGAAGTTGTAGCCGCCTGACGGACCGGCGAGCGTTCCGCCGCAAGAGCCCGGTTCGCCGCTGCTGCCCGGGCCGCGAACGTTGTTGCGGGTGGCCAACGGGAGTTGCCATTGAACGGTCTCGCGCCAACCGCCCGGGATGATGATCGGCTGGCCGGGCGTGAGCACAGGGTTTTCGGGGTCGACGTCGTTGCCGGCGAACCCGAGGATGTCCTCGGTCGTCCCGTGAAACGTCGAGGCCACCTTGTCGAGCGTGTCGCCCGGCTGCACGACCCTCAGCGCGCCGTTGATCGGCAGGATGTTGAGGACTTTGCCGGGGCGCAGCAAATTGAGACTATCGACGAGTTCCGGGTTGCCCCAGAGGATGGTCTCGGGCGCCAGATTGAACTTGTCGGCGATGCCGAAGACCGTGTCGCCGTTTTGGACCGTGTATTGTTCGATCTCGAGGCGGGCGCGGGTCGGAATCGTGGTGTCGAGGTTGGCTTTGCGCGAGAAGCGCATCAAGTCGCTGCCTTCGGGAGTCAGCCCGAAGGTCGGTAGCGACGCGCCGGCTGGCAGGGCCTCGGGCTTGTAGGTGTACGGGGCCAGGCCGCCGGCCGTGACCTCGGCCGCGATCGTCGGCAGGACCGTGGCTGTTGGGCTCGGCCCGAGCGTGGGATTGACGATGGCCCAGGCGAAGACTCCGACGAGCATGACGGCCGCCAGACCGATCGCGCCAAACTGGATGGCGCGATCCCGAGACGGAGTCGACGTACTCGCCGGCGGCTCGTTCGTGGCCGCCGTGCCGTCATCGTCAATTGAAGGAACGCCGGCAGCGGCCGGGCTGGGTGCCGGGTCGTCTTGCCGCGGGGTCTCGCTGGAGCTGTCTGCCACCGATGAGTTCTCCGTGTCCGTTTCGCCCGATCGGGTCGGGTCGGGTGTCAAGGCTGGGGGCGGGAGCACCGTCGGGCGGTGCCTGCCCCCAATAGCCGGCTGTGTGAGCCTGAGTCTGGGTCGTTCAAAGATCATAACAGCCGACCCTTGACCGTCAAGTAAACATAACCATTACTTAGGTGAGTCTCAGCACCCATTGTCTGACCCTGGTGTTACACACGCGAGTTCTGGAGGCGACATGATTGTGGTGACGGATCTTGAAGGCACGCTCACGTCTGGTGAGACCTGGCGGGGGCTGACCGACTATCTGCGCGAACACGGTCGGGGCGGCGCGGTCTGGCGGTTTCTCCTGCCCTACCTGCCGTTGAGGCTGTTGGCCCGGCTCGGACTGAGGCGGAACACGGCTCGCGATCGGCTCGGCTTTATGCAGTCGCTGGCGCGGTTGATGGCCGGCTCAAGCGAAGCCGAGTGGGCCGAGGCCGCAGACTGGGTGGTCGAGCATACCCTCTGGCCGGCCCGGTTCTCGGCTGTGTTCGCCGAACTGGAGGACGCGCGGCGCGCGGGTGCGCGCGTGATCATCTGCTCCGGGGCTTACCAGCCGCTTGTGGAGGCCATCGCCCGCAAGGCCGGTTTTGAGGCCATCGGCACGCCGTTGGTGTGGAAGGATGGCCGCTCGACGGGTGAAGTGGCTGGTGCGTTCACGTTCGGGCGGCGGAAGGCCGAGCGACTGACCCAGTACCTGAGCGGTGTCGGAATCGATCGGGCCTATGGCGACACGACCGGCGACATCGACATGTTGGCTCTTGCGCGAGAGGGCGTGGTCATCGACCACGACCCGGCTTTGCGCCGTGAAGCCGAGACGCGCGGCTGGCGCATCCTCACGGATTCGCAGGCGCGAGCGGCTGCCTGAAATCGTAAATCCCGTCGACCACACCCCACTGCGTGCCGCAGCCGACACAGGTCAGGCGCGCGTTTCCTTCCTGAAGTTCGGGGTGCCCGCACGCCGGACACTTGAAGTGTACGTGACCGTCGACGCTGCCAGGTGAAGGGTTGTGGCCGATGCTCTTTTGGCTCCTGACGAAGACGCTCGGTGAGAGAGTCACGACGGCGCCGGCCGGTTGGAGGAGCGCATCGAGGCCCACCAGCAATCGGGTCGGGATAAACCTTTTGAAGACGCCCAGGCGAAAGTAAGACAAAGCGCGGACGCTCTGGATCGCGAACCCGGCTTCGCGGAGCCAGCGCAACATCGTGCGTGGATGAAAGTCGAAATTCAGGGCCACGAACTCAACGGGTTCGGGCGCGAAGGGATCCCATTTCTGCCGGCCGAGCCAGTAGCGCGCAATCGCCTTTAGATTGAGCTTGTTTGCAAACTCGAGGATGAATGTCGCGCCCGGCGCAAGCGCGGCCTCGACCTGCTTGAGCGCAGCCGGCGCGTCGGCCATGTGGTGGATGACGCGGATCATGGTCGCGGCGTCGAAGGTGTCGGGTTGAAACGGCAGCCGATAGACGTCTGCGGCGACGTAGATGTACCGATCCGTCTTTCCCAAACGCTGCTGAGCTTGCTCGAGCTGGGTCCTGGAGTAGTCGAGGAGCACGATCCGTTCGAAGCCCGCGTAACGGGGCGTGTTTCGGCCTGCACCGGCCCCGAGTTCGAGGAGGAGGCGCCCGGTGCGTGGCAGCATCGCGCTCAGCGCAACGGCCTCGGCTCCGTCTTCGTAGGCGCGTTGCCCGGTGTCCCAGAACGTGGCCTGGTAGGTTGATCCTTCATAGTCGCAAACGGGTGGTTGGGTCATCGTGGATGAGCTCGCCTGACGCAAACGTGATCGCATTGTCGCCAAGGCTTGCGCGCGAGTCGTGTTTCGGTGGAATTGGTGTTGCCCTGCGATGCTAGCCTGCGATTGTACTCGTAAGCGGGCTTAGTCTCCAGCTTGATGCGTTGACGGTGTGCTCGGGCGAGTTGTCGGGCCCGGATTCTGGCCGCGGATTGCGCGGATTACGCGGAAAGTAGCGGGACCATTGCCGGCAGGACTCCAGTTGTTCAAGTCCGCGAAATCGGCGTAATCCGCGGCAAAAGTGCCGCTGACAACGCGTGATGCCGTTGGCGAACCGGATCCGGACGGCTGGCCCTGTACACGGATCACACGGATGTTCACGGATGGCACGGAGCCATTCGAGATGTTTCCGTGCGATCCGTGAACATCCGTGTACCGGTCCGGCCTGTCCCGGGGCTCCTGACAACGTGCGCTCGGGTTCGCCAACAGGATCAATGCGTGCGTGCCCACGCGTTGATGTGTGCACGTGCAAGATGATGCTGTTCGCAAACCGGCGGTTCGTCATGGCCAACCGCCGGCTGCGTTGGTCATCCCGGCATTTACCGGGATCCAGTGGCCGTGGAAGTGCCGTCGCGCAATGGAGCGGGGACTCGGCTTTTGCGTAGGCAACGAATACGCCGGTTCGCCAGCAAGATCGCACGGTGTCCGGGGCGGGATCTGGCGGCGGCAAAGATGCAATCACGGGTCGTGCACGCCTACGCTTTGACGTTTGCGGGCGATGTGTTCGATGACGGTTCTGATGGGGCGGGCGCGGCCCGGAATCAACCCCGCTCGCATTTGAGACAGCCCGGGCGCCCGGTGTCCTCGGCGAGGGGGCATCTGAGGCACTGGCGATCAGGTTCGGTCCAGCTAGTAAACCAGTTCCAGGTCGTGGGGCCAGCCAAACCGTGGCGCATATGAAATGTGAGCGACGAGGGCCGAGCGTTGTCGTGTGTTATGTCTGGCTGTGTCTTGAGCTGTATTGGCGTTGGATTATGTCAATATTATTGACTTCAAGTTGTGCACTGGGAGCGTGGCGAATTCTTGGCGTAGGTATGCGGGCTCACTGTGTGGCTTGTGGCATCGCTGGCAGCGCGCGCCGCATCTTAGTGCCTTGTATTGGCCGTGCCCCGAGTCTGATACCCAGAGTTCGGCGCGAGCTCGCTGCCGGTGTTGGCGCCTCATGGCGGCATTGATCCGTCTTGTGCGCACACAGTGCATCTGCTATACGGCCTGGGCGCGGCGACCTTCCCCAGGCGGGGAGTCGCGGTCAGCGCAGATCCTCCTGCCTCAGCGTGTGCTGCATCTGACTGGGTTAAAGCCTCAAGTATCGCCAGGCCGTGCTGTTTCACGTGAAACAACGCCGGAGATCAGACAATGAGCTGTGCGCATTGGGCGCCGACTTGGCCAGGTTGGAACTCAGGCCCACTGTCGGCGCGAAAACCCGCCGACTGCACCACGTGTTTCACGTGAAACACAACCTCATGGGGAAGCCCAACAGTCCTAGGCGCTAGAGCAGCAGCAGCTGGCACACCAATGGCTGCCAACAATAGTGCACCCTCAAGGCTCTGCACATCCACACGCGTGCCAGCGAATTCGCCGTTGACACAGACAGCGCCACCCACTGAATTCTGATGCAGACACACGGGCAGGCACACTCAGTTTGGACTGCACACCCTGACAACCCAGAAAGGGTTTGGCGGGTGCGCAATCCGGTGGCCACCCCATGACCCTGCGAAGCTGGCCGACGACCAGGCTGGCTTCCAGTAGGCGAACACAGTAGCTCAATTGGGAATCCGAATTAGATGGCGCGTTGACGAGATTCCTTAACCCAAAATAGCCAATTGGCACAGACTACTAACATCTATCAACAGAAAAGGGTGAGTTATCCACAGAAAATGTGGGTTTTGTTGACATAAATGAAACCCAAGCTACTCGAGAGCGGCTGAGCAAGTGCACCCTCAGTGGTTTATGAGTTACATAACAAACAAACTCGGGCGAGGCTCCATGCCCTGATCGGGCACACTCCATCAATGACTTCTGCCTGGGCCCGGGCTCAAGCGTGTACTGTGACGGTCCAGCACCGCCGAGGCCGTTCGCTGCGCCTGCCACACACCCAGAAGAGCGTGTGCCACAGAGAAACGGCGGTGACCCATGCGCTCACGATCGCAAGCTTCAGAGGGTAACCGACCCGGTGTTTTGGTTTGTCATAAAACATTCGCGGTGTCGGCCCGGCAGGAGGCTGATCCGGGTTGTGCGCCAGTGGCCATCGGCGTGAGACCGGTACGGATGCAGTGATCGCGGGCTCCCGGCAGCAAGGGGGCACCTCAGGAGCCTGGGAGGACGCTCGCGCAAGCCGCGACGAACGGCCGGCGGATCGTCTTGATCCCCGGCTGGGGTTGCGCTGGCACGATCTCGGCGGCAAGCGTCAGCGCCGACTGAGCAGCCGTAACACCTCGTCGACCGGCAAGGCGTGTCGAATGAGGCCATCGCGACCGACCAGGGTCTCGGCCGCGAACATTGAGTTGAGGATGGATTCCTCGGTCGCCTCGAGCGTCGCCTGGAAGAGGTAGTTGATCGCCGGCATAGCCGCACCGTCCTGGCCGGGCAGCAGGGCCTCAGCCACCTGGCGCTGCTCGATCACAAGTGTGCTTGGGTCGTGCGGCACGCGGTTAGTCGTCGAAAAGGCGATGGCGAAATCGCCGGAAGACGTGGAGACCAGACCGCCGGTGCGGGCGAGCCCCCCGCCGGCGCGCACGCACAGGCGCTCCAGCTGCCGTGGCGGCAACGGCGCGTCGGTCGCGATCACGATGATGATCGACGAACCCAGCCCATCCGGGTTGACCTCGGAATGAGGCGGGTGCCAATCGACCAGACTGCGCCCGACCGGGACCCCCCCGATGATCAAGTGCTCGCGCCGCCCGAAATTGCTCAGCACCAGCACGCCCACCGTGAATCCGCCGGCTTCGGCCGGGACGACACGTGAGCTCGTGCCGATGCCGCCCTTGAACTCGCAGCAACTCATGCCGGTGCCGGCGCCGACTCCGCCCTCCGCCACCGGTCCGGAGGTCGCGCCCTCGATGGCGGCGATGACGTGCTCGGTGCGCACATGCCGGCCGCGCACATCCGACAGGTATTGATCCGAGCACTCGGCCACGACCGGGCTCGGGCCCCAGGTGGTCACCCCCATCTCGGGATCTTTTCCGAAGGCCCAGTCGAGCACGGCGTCGGCGACCCGCGGGACGTTTTGGGTGCCGGTGAGCAGCAACGGGGTCTCGAGCACGCCCAGCTCGCGCACTTGCTCGGCGTTGGTGACCTCGCCGAAGCCGTTGATGCGGTGAACCCAGGCCGAGACTTTGTCGCGAAAAACGTCGCCCGAGTGCTGCACGATGGCCGTCACGCCGGTGCGGATCGGGCCCACCCCCGGCACGAGCGCGCCCTCGCCCTCGATCAACGTCGTGTGCCCGACGCGTACGCCTGCGACATCGGTGATGGCGTTGTGACTGCCGGTGGGCAAGGTGCCGATGACGACGCCGACATCACGAGCGCGGGGACGAGACATAGCGGGCCTCCTGTGGGGTCATGCGCGAAGGATAGCATGTGGCGGCTGATGCCGTTGCGGACCCGACGCGTGGCCGGTTTGCGCCGGCCGAAACAAAAAACGCGAAGACGCGAAGCGCGCCAAGAGAAATCTTGGCGCGCTTCGCGTCTTCGCGGTGTTATTTACGGCGCTTGCCCTGTTGGGCGACGGGTTTAGTTATCCACGGTCACTTCGGCCTTCGGGGTTTCGCCAGCGGTCAACGCAGCCTGGCGCCCGACCACCTGGCCCTTCCATTTGGCCCAGTCTTCGTCGCTCTCGAGCGTGACGACGCGGAAGACTTCGGCGTATTGCATCTCTTTGCCGTGCGCGGCGGCTGCGGCCCATTCGCGGATGCGAGGCTCGGGGTCCCAGCTGTTCATCTGGCTGGCGTGCGCGCGCAGCGCCGCGATCTTCAGGTCGATGGTCTCGTCGATCGACACGAATGAGTCGGCCTGGGCGTCGCCGAAGTGCTGGGCGTAGACCTTGCGCGGCTTGTGCGCGGTCAGACCCTCGGCCGCGAGTTCTTCGAAGAGGTTCGGCTGGCCGGCCGCCGGGAAGATCGCGTCGACGGCCACGGTGCCGGCCGCGCGATGGTCGGGGTGGTTGATATATCCGGAGCCGACCCACAACATGGTCGGGTCCATCACCACCACGACCTCGGGTCGGAAGCGCCGGATCTCACGCACGACGCGCTTGCGTAAGGCAAGCGTCGGCTCGAGCATGCCGTCGGGCTCACGGAGATAGACGACGTCGTGCACGCCGACGATCGCGGCCGCCGCGGTCTGCTCGGTCTCGCGGATCTCACGGGCCTGCTCGCGGGTCATACCGTCGCTCGCGATGCCGACGTCGCCGCTGGTGAGCAGCAGGTAGCCGGCGCGGCAGCCGTGCCTGACCCAACGCGCGATCGTGCCCGCGCATCCAAATTCGATGTCGTCCGGATGGGCGACGATGACCAGAGCGCTTTCGGGAATGTATGCCATACCGGGAACTTCCTAAGCTCGGACCAGATCCGTCTCGCCGGCGACCAGGATGAGCACATCCATATCACGGCGATAGTACATGCCTTCTTTGGTTTGCTCTGCGGTCGGGACTTCGACTGTGACGAAGCCGACCCCGCGATGCGGAGCCTTGTTCAGCACCAGGGGCTCTTCACCGCGTTTGAGTACCAGGCACCAGGTTTTGTCGCTGACCTGCGGCCAAAAGCGGCGGGCAGAACGAACCTGGTCGGGCGTGATCATGAGATATTTGCGTGGGGCGTCGGGCATATGGGACCTCGTGTTCAGGAAAGCAAAGGCGCAGCCTCGGCCAAGCGCCGTCGCGCCTTGCCGGGGCTGCGCCTTCACTCTTACACGGTATTCTACTGCTGAAGCAGCACTTCGACGGCCTTGGCCAGCGCGGGGTCGTTGGCCTCGGAGAACAGATCCCAACGGGTCGGCACGCTATAGTCGGCGACGATGCCCGTATCTTCCCAGATTCCGGCCTGGTTCGAGTCCACGCCCGTGGGCAGGAAGGTCTCGGAAGCGATCCAGGCGCGCGATCCGTCGTCGAAATTGAAGCCCCACAGGCGCTCGACGTTGCCGAGCGTGGTGCGACCGACGATCGTGGCCCGCCCGGCGTTCTTCAGCACGCCGCTGAAGATCTCGCCGTAGCTGGCGGTGTCGCGGTCGACGAGCACGACGAGCGGCATGGTCAACGAGCCGGCGACGTCACGGCCGTTGAGGTCGAGCACGTCACGCTCCTGTCGGCTGATGAAGGCGCCTTGTTCGCCGTCGACGAAGTAGCTCATGATCGGGTGCGCGACCGAGCTCGAACCGCCGCCGTTCATGCGGTTGTCGATCACCAGGCCCTGCAGCGGCGTGCTGGCGGCCATGGCCTCGATGGCGTCCTTGACCTGGCGCGGGAAGGTCTCGTCGTCGAACGACGGCAGATAGATGTAACCGATCTGCGTGTCCGGCACCAGACAGTAGTCGATCGTCGCGGCACCCGTGATCCGGCGGCGGGTGATGGTGAGATCGACCGGCGCGTCGATACCCGGGCGCTGGACGGTGATGTGCACGTCGGTGTTCTCGGGCCCGCGGATCTTGTCGGTGCGGAGCATGCCCTCTTCGTCCACGACCGGCTCGCCCTCGACGGCGGTGATGATGTCGTGGCTGCGCAGGCCGGCCTCGAGCGCCGGGCTGCCGTCGAAGACGTGCGAGATCACGCCCGTACGGGTCTCGAGCACGGCCTGCACCAGGACGCCGATGCCGACGTAGTCGTTGTTGCCGGCCAGGCGCGCATCATCTTCGGCGACGGTCTTGGGATCCTGAAAGCTCGAGTGATCGTCGCCGAGCTCGAAGACCATCAGCGACATGGCCTGATAGAAATCCTCTTCCGCCAGACCGCCCTCGATCAGCGCCCGGTACTTGTCGCCGACGGCGTCCCAGTCGACGCCGCGATAGTCGGTGTAGACGTAGTTGTCGCGCACCGCCTGCCAGAGCTCCTCGAACACCGCGATCTGCTGCTCGGTTGTAGCCGAGTCGACCTGTGAGTTCGCGGGCAGCGCCGGCATGGGATAAGGCGTCGGCTCGGAGGCGTTGACCACCGAGTCGGGCATCTGCGCCACCGTGTCGCCGGGGTGATAGAGACAGTATCGGACCCCGTCAGCGTTGTAGCTGAAGTCCGGGCCACCCAGGCCGTTGCCGTTGACGGCGAGCGTGGCTTCGGCGGTCGGCCCGTTCTCCTGTGTCGGATCGATCGGCCGGTCCTCGGTCGGCAACGGGGCCTCGGTATACGGCTCGATCGTGTCGACCGCGGTCGGGAAGTTCTCGGGCCCGGGGCCGGTCAATGTCTGGCAGGCCAGGCCGGCGAAGAGCAGCGCCGTCAATGACAGGCGCGGCGCAAGGGTCTTGATGCGTGAGATGGGCATGAGCTGACTTTCAACTTGGGCCGCGGCGGGTTGCACCGACGACCAGAGCAAACCTCAAAATCATCGCGCTTGAGTCTAAGTTCTGGATAAGGCCTGGCTGCGAGCATGGGCCTCAGGGCGCTTTGTCGAGCGCGGCGCGCAGAGCGGCGATGTGGGTCGGTCGTGTGCCGCAGCAGCCGCCGACCAGGCGAGCGCCCAGACCGAGCCAATCGAGCCCGAGCCCGGCGTACTCGGCGGGCGAAACGTCGCCGGTGTCGGTCCAGCCGACGATGTCGTCGGTGTGCCCTATGTTGGCGTAGGCCCCGAGCGGCAGACCGGGCGCTGCAACGCGCAACTCGGCCAGCGGCCAGCGGATCGTGCGCGTGGGTGTGCAGTTGATCATCAGCGCCGCCACACCCAGGGCCTTGATGGCCTGTGCGGCCTCGGTGACCGTCTCCCCCGAGAACAGGCGGTTGTCGCTACGGCAGCAGAAGCCGACCAACACCGGCAGGCCCGTGGCCAGCGCCGCTTGAGACGCGATGCGGGCCTCGCGGATCGTGGGCATGGTCTCGACCAGGATCAGGTCCGCGCCGGCGGCGGCCAGGGCCTGGGCCAACTCGGTGTGCTCGGCGATCAACTCATGATCGGGCGGAGTCAACTCGGGCGAATAGCAATCCTCCACCGGCGCCAGCGATCCGGCAACCGCGACCGCCCGCCCGGGCGCGCCGCGTTTGGCTCCGGCGCGCGCCAACTCGATGGCGCGCGTGGTCAGCGGTTGGACCTCGGTCGCGAGGCCGGCGCGATCCAACGTGCGGCGATTGGTGCGGAAGGTGTCGGCCGTGAGGATGTCAGCACCGGCTTTGGCGTAGTCGGCGTGGACCTGGGTGAGCACCTCGGGCGCCGTGATCAGGGCACGCGCGCTCCAGAGCGGCAATGCCGTGTCGACGCCGCGACGATTCAGCTCGGTGCCGGTTGCGCCGTCAAGCAGCAGTGGGGCGCCTGTGGTCAGGCGAGCGCGGATGTCCATAGCGGTGCATTGTAACAACAATAGGGCACCGGGGGTGTCGATAACGACGAAGACACCGGGAGCGCGAACGACGAGTCTCAAGGACAGAGACCCATCGTTCGCACTCCCGGTGTCTTTCTCCCTACCGTGAACTGAAGATCACGACGGTGTCGCCGATGTTGGCGTTGTCGTACAACCAGCGCGCGTCGGCGGGCGAGAGGTTGACGCAACCGTGCGAGGTTTGCACGCCGAAGTTGTCGTGCCAGTAGGCGCCGTGGAGAGCCCGGTCGCCGTCGTAATACAGAATGAAGGGCACGTCCTCGAGGTAGTAGTAGTCGCTGCGGTCGTCGCGGTAAACGCCCGTCATACGCCCGACCCAGAGCTTGGCCCAGATCTGAAAGGTGCCGGGCCGGGTCGGGAACCAGCGCGAGCCGCTCGAGATCAGGGTCGCGAAGACCAGTTGCCCGCCGCGGTACATGGCCAGCGTCTGTTCGTAAGTGTCGACGGCGATGGCGTCGGCCGGGACCCCGGCCGGCGGTGTGGGCGACACCCAGCCGAAGTTGCGTTGCTCGGCCCACTGGCCGGGCGCGAGCTCATACCAATCCCACTCGCCGACGTGCTGGGTGCTGATCGGCGTGATCGTCTGATAGCGCTGGGCCCAGGGCGAGTCGGGGTTCGGCGCGGCGCCCGGGGCCGGGCTGGTCTGAGCGGGTCGGATCACCCAGCCGAACCTGGAGCCAGTGCCGCTCAGGTGCGCGCCGCCCCAACCCGAGGGCCGCACTTCTTTGACGTCCTCGGCATGCATGTACTCCGAGGCGTTGATCTGATAGAAGCTCTGACCCTGATACGTCACCTTGCCCAGAATGCTGACGAAGACGAAACCCTTCTCCCAGGTGCGCATCGGGGCCACACCGGCCAGGGCCTCCGCCGGATGGCGATAGATCGGCGCGGTGTCGGTGACCACGCGCCCGTAAGGGTGCGGCAGGCCGCGATACGCGGGGACCTGTTCGATCGGCAATGCAGGCAACGGGTAGGTCAGGCCGGCGGCGCTCAGTTGCTCGATGTAGTGGCCGGGCCCGATCTCGGGGCAGGCTAACACGTGCTGCACCTGCTCGGTTGGCGGGCACAAGGGCGCGAGGTCGTCGTTCTCGTCGTCCCCGGCGCGGGCGGGCGTGGTCGACGCCAGCATGGTCAGCGCCAGCAGGAGGTGCAAGGCCCTGGAGGTCGAGTGCATCACCCGGGGATCTTACCTCTTAAGCCGACCCACGAAAACGCAACAGCTCGGCCGCGTGCCAGAAAGTTAGGGGCCTTCGGCCGGTGTTGCGTCGGCGTGGGTGCCGCCGTCGGAGGGGTCATAGACCCAGACCCAGGTGCCCATTTCGGACCAATCGAACAGCCAGCGCGCATCGGCGGGCGAGAGGTTGACGCAGCCGTGCGAGCGTTTGAAACCCAGGCCGTCGTGCCAGTACTCGCCGTGCAGAGCGCGGTCGTCGTCGAAGTACATGACCCACGGCACCATCTCGAGTGCGTAGTAGTCGGAGCGATCGGGCGCGTACGCGCCGCTCATCCGGTCCGCCTTCAGTCGCGCGTAGATCTGGAACAGGCCGGGCTCGGTGCGCCACTTGTCGAGGCCCGACGAGACCAGCGTGGCATACACGGGCGTGCCGTCCTCGTAGGCCACCAGCGTCTGCTCGTACAGATCGACCTGCACCCAACGCCCGGTCACGCCCTGGGGAGGCGGATTGATGTTGACGACCGAAACGCTGCGCTGCTCGATCCACTGGCCCGGCCCGATCTGATACCAGTTCCAGCCGTCGACCCTGACCGTGCCGTAGATCTGGATCATGACGCCGCGGCCGATTCGCTTGATCGACGTGTCGGCGGCTACGCCGGGTAAAGCGCTCGGCCGGACGGCCCGCACCACCCAGCCAAACGGCCGCTCGGGCCGGGCCGTGATCGCCACGCCCCGAAACCGGGTGACTTCGATCGGGGCCACGTCGACGGCGCGGATGTATTCGCCGCTGCGGATCTGGAACAACGCCAGGTCGCCGGCCTGCAGGCCCTCGACCAGGTTCACAAAGACGAATCCGGTGCCCAGCGTGCGCGCCGGCGTGTTCGCCAGGGCCGCCTCGGGCGTGTCGAAGACCGGGGCCTCGGCCGTCACCACGCGCCCGTACTTCCACGGAAGCACGTTGGCCGGCACGTCGAGCCAGGTCACGGGCGCCGGCGACTCCTCGATCGGCACGCTCGCCGCCGCGACCCCGGCCCAATAGGCGCCGGGCCCCAGAGCGGCGCAATCCTCCGCGGCCTGCTGCAACGCAGGCGTGCACAGCGGCACGGCCTCGTCGATCGGCAGGGTCGTCGTCTCAACGCTGAGGGCGAGGAGGAGGGCGAGCATGGAGGAATTATACGGCGGGGCGAAGAGGGAGAGGGAGGAGGGAGAAGGGAGGAGGGAGAAGGGAGGAGCGAAGAGGGAAGAGGGAGGGGAGATGGGTGGTCCTACCGCACGCCGTCTCACAAGTGCTTCAGAAACGCATGCGGCCGGGTGAGAAAGTCGCGCGTGAGGCGCACGTGCTCGGTTTCGTCCCAGGCGATCGGCGCCGGCGGCGAGACGTCGAAATTGAGAATGGTCGCGCCGGGCACTGCGAGCAGGATGGGCGAGTGCGTGGCGATGATGAATTGCGCATCCTGTTCGATCTTCTCGCGGATCAGCCGCAACAGGCTGAGTTGGCGCAGCGGCGAGAGCGCGGCCTCGGGCTCGTCGAGCATGTAGAGACCCCCGGGGACGAAGCGCGCGTTAAAGAACGTCAGGAAGCTTTCGCCGTGCGAGCGCGCGTCGAGGTGACCGCCGTAACGCTCGAAAGTCTCGCGGATCTGAGCCTTCTGATGCCCGGTGGCCAGACCACGCGCCCAATCGCTCTTGTCCTTGAACTCGGTCTCGGTCTCGTCGAGGTCCCGCTGCAGACCGGCGCGCAGGTTCGCCAGTCGGCGGACGAAGCCGAAGTAATCCTCGGCGCGCAGAAAGAACCCTTTGTGTGTGCGCTTGCCCCAGGTCAGACGAAGCGCGTGGCCCAGGCCGCGCACGTGCGCCAGGGTGGCGTCGGTGGCGACGTCGTCGCTGCCCGCCACGATCATCTGCGCGGCATACGCGACCGACTCCATCCAGGTCGATTTGCCCGAGCCGTTCTCGCCGACCAGGAAGGTCACGGGCGTCGTCAACTCCACATCCGCACGCGCCTGGACGAACGGCACCGACCCTGGATAGCTCTCAGGATCGAGTTTGGCGGAAGGGCGGACTTCGACGCGGCGGAGCTGAATCATGCGCGCATTGTACGGCACACCGGAATCGTCCCTCAAGGTCGAGGCGCGGGGTGGGGTCTGTTGACTGCCTGCCCCGGCCGCGTACCTTCGCCCGCTGGAAAAGGAATGTGCCTCAAGCAGACGGCACCTGAACACCTCCAGCGACGGCGAAGCCTTCGTGCAGGCTGTAGAATCACCCCGTGTTCCTCACTCATGCTCGTTACCGCCGCATCATCCTGTTCTTCGCCGGCGTCATCCTCAACATCATCTTCTGGGATCTGTTTCTTCGGCGGCTCGGCCTGGGCTGGCTCGGCGAGCGTTCGCAGAACGATCGGTACTTGCGCTTTGCGCAGGCGTTCCGCCGCCTGGCTATCGATCTGGGTGGCGTGTTGATCAAGGTCGGCCAGTTCCTCAGCTCGCGCGTCGACGTGCTGCCAGAATTCATCACCGAAGAGCTTGCGGGGTTGCAGGACGAAGTGCCGGCGGCGGATTTCGCGGACGTCCGCGCACGGCTCGAGGCCGAGCTGGGCGCGGGCTGGCGGGAACGTTTCGCCTCGTTCGACGAAGCGCCTTTGGCGGCCGCGTCGCTGGGCCAGACCTACCGCGCCCGACTGGCAGGCGGCGAGCCGGTGGTGGTCAAGGTCCAGCGCCCCGGGATCGATGCCATCGTCGAGGTCGACCTGGCGGCGCTGGTCACCGTGTCGAAGTGGCTCAAACGCTATGACCCGATCCGCAAGCGTGCCGACATCGAAGCGCTGTTACGCGAGTTCTCGGTCGTGCTGCGCCAGGAGCTCGACTACGGCCGCGAGGCCGCCAACGCCGCGCGCTTCGCCGAGTTGTTCGCCCATGACACCGGCGTGACGATCCCGCGCGTGTACCCTGAGTTGGGCACGCTGCGTGTGCTCGTGCTCGAGGACGTCGGGTTCACCAAGATCACGGACTACGCTCAGATCGCGGCGCTGGGCGTCGATCGCGCCGAGGTCGCCGAGCGCCTGTTCAAAACCTATCTGACGCAGATCTTCGAACACCGCTTCTTTCACGCGGATCCGCATCCCGGTAATCTGTTCGTTCAACCTGCCGACGGCGAGCACGGCTGGCGTCTGGTGTTCATCGACTTCGGCATGGTCGGCGAGGTGACGCCCTCGATCCGTCAGGCCATCCGTGAAGCCGTGATCGCGGTCGTCGCGCGCGAACCCGGGCGATTGATCCGCAGTTTTCAGGCCGTCGACGCGTTGTTGCCCGGCGCCGATCTCGAGCGGATCTCGCAAGCCATGCAGGCCGTCTTCGATCGCTATTGGGGCCGGAGCATGAGCGAGCTGCGCGCCGTCGACCGGCGCGAGGTGCGCGAGTTCATGAGCCAGTTCCGCGACCTGCTCTTCGAGTTGCCCTTCCAGGTGCCTGAGAACCTGATCTATCTCGGCCGCACGGTCGCGATCCTCTCAGGCATGTGCACGGGCCTGGATCCGGACTTCAACCTTTTCGTGGCGATCACGCCCTTCGCCGAAAAGCTCCTGGCCGAAGAGGCCCAGGGCCGCAACCTGCAGTATTGGATCAACGAGATCCTCGATCAGCTGCGCAAGCTTGCGGCGCTGCCGGCGCGGGTCGACAACGTGCTCGGAAAATTCGAGCGCGGAGACCTGGCTGTGACGGTGAAGTACGGGGCAGAGCAGCGCGCGGCCCAACAGGCCTTGCCGGTTGCGTTGGGGCGCCTGGCAAACAGCCTGGTCGCGATCGCGCTTCTGGCGGCGGGTACGGTGCTGTATCTAAACGCTCAACCCACGCTCGGAATCACGGGGTGGGTTCTGGCTTTGGGGGTGTGGTTGTTCGGGGTGGCGAGGAGATAGCGGAAGACGGAGGAGAGAGGAGCGAAGAGGGGGGAGCGAACGCTACCGCGCCGCTCGCTCTTCGCTCCCCCTCCTCCGTCTCCCGCTTTACCGTTCTTCCATGCGCTTGAGCGCGCGATCGAGCAGCGAGCGGGCGGCCAGAAGCACCTGGCGACGCGCCTCGCGGCGGTTCTCGCGGAACCCCGGCGGAAGGATGTTGTCGAAGGCTTTGCGATTGGCCTCCGCGGCCGCCTTCAGGTGTTCGCGGGTCTCGTCCGGCATCCACTTCGGGCGCTGGTTTTCGCTTTTCTCGGTCATTGCTGCCTCCACTGTGTGAACCGTACAAAGTATAACGCTTGAAGATTAACGTCGCGTCCACGGCCCCAGGGCGTATACTTCGCTCCTGACGGGCGCTGCCGGGCGCCCGTATCCCGTTTTTGCTGAGGAATTTGCATGCCACGCCGTAATTTGGTGCAGTTGTACAGGGACGAGTTCAGCGGTTATACCGCCCAAAAGTTTCAACAAGATCTCCTGGCCGGTCTGACGGTCGCCGCCGTTGCGTTGCCCCTGGCCCTGGCCTTTGGCGTCGCCTCCGGCGCCTCCGCCGCGGCCGGGCTGGTCACGGCCGTGCTCGCCGGTCTGCTGATCGGCGGCCTTTCGGGCGCGCCCTACATGATCAGCGGCCCGACCGGCGCGATGAGCGCCGTGTTGATTGTGCTCGTGGAGCGATACGGGCTCGAAGGAATCTGGATTGCCGGCCTGCTCTCGGGCGTGCTGCTGCTCGTCATCGGTCTGCTCAAGCTCGGTCGCTTCATCGCCTTCATCCCGGCTCCGGTCATCACCGGGTTTACCTCGGGTATTGCGCTGATCATCTTCATCGGCCAGATCGACAACCTGCTGGGCGTCAAGACCCCCGGGTCGGATTCGGCGTTGTTCAAGCTCTTTGGGTACTTCAAGGGCGGGTATGCGCCCGACTGGCACACGCTCGTGCTCGGGCTGCTGGTCGTGGCGACCATGCTCCTCTGGCCGAAGAAATGGAACGCGCGTTTCCCGGCTTCCTTGTTGGGCATCATCCTGGCGACGGCGCTCAACGCGGTGCTGAACTGGCCGGTGCCCCAGATCGGCGAGATCCCGCAGACGTTGATCCTGGCCGAGCGACTCAACCCGCTGGCCCTGCCGTGGGATCGTTTGGGCGAGTTCATCACCCCGGCATTGACGATCGCGGCGCTGGGCGCGATCGAGTCGTTGCTGTGCGGCGCGGTCGCCTCAAACATGACCGGCGTCCGGCTGCAGGGCAATCAGGAGTTGATCGCGCAAGGCGTGGGCAACATCCTCATCCCGTTCTTCGGCGGCGTGCCGGCCACGGCCGCGATCGCGCGCTCGAGCGTGGGCATCAAGTCGGGCGGCCAGACGCGCCTGGTGAGCATCATCCACGCCGTCGGTCTGCTGGCATCGATGTTCCTGCTCACGGGCGTGATGGCGCGCATCCCGCTGGCGGCATTGGCCGGCGTGTTGATGGTGACGGCCTGGCGCATGAACGAGTGGACGTCGATCAAGTTCATCTTCGGCAAGCGCTTCAAGACCGCGATCGGCGCCTTCCTGATCACGATGCTGGCCACGGTCGCGCTCGATCTGACCCAGGCCATCCTGATCGGTTCGTTCGTGGCCGGCGCCGTCTTCCTCAGCCAGATCGCGAACATCGACATCGATGTGCAGTCGGTCGACCCCGAGAAACTGCGCGCGCGTGGGATCGAGACCGAAGGGCGCTGCCAGCATGTGCGCGTGGCCTTCGTCACCGGGCCCGTGTTTTTCGCGGCGACCGGCAATTTCAACGAGGCCTTCGCCAGGCTCGAAGACACGCATGCCCTGATCCTGTCGATGCGTGGAGTGCCTCTGATCGACACAGCCGGCCTCGAGTCCATCGAGCGCCTGCACGAGCGTCTGGCGCACCGCGGCGGCACGCTCATGTTCGCCGGTGTGCACGAGAGCGCGCAACACATGATGGAGCGCGCCGGGCTGATGGACGTGATCGGGCGCGAAAACTTCTTCTGGTCCTCCGATCAGGCGATCGTCGCCGCCGAGCATCGAGGCTGCAAGTTCTGCGAGGGTAACCAGAGTTAACCGCGAAGACGCAAAGGGCGCCAAGAAATCTTCTTGGCGCCCTTTGCGTCTTCGCGGTTTGTTACGGCTTTAGCTCTGGTTCTCGAGCTCTTTTTCGGCGCGTTTCTGGATCTTGGCGCGATCTTCGGCCTTGAGGACGCGCTTGCGGATGCGCATGCTCTCGGGCGTGACCTCGAGCAACTCGTCGTCACCCAGGTACTCGATGCACTCATCGAGGCTCATGCGACGGGGAGGCGTCAGGGCCTCGAGCACTTCGGCGCGCGCGGCGCGGACGTTGGTCAGCTGCTTCTTGCGCGTGATGTTGTAGATCAGATCCTCGGGCCGCACGTGCTGGCCCACGACCATGCCCTCGTAGACCTCGGTGCCCGGCTCGATAAACAGCGACGCCCGATCTTCGGCGTTGCGGATCGCATAGGCCGTGGCCGTGCCGCTCTCGATGTTGACCACGCTGCCGAGTTCGCGTTGCTCGAACGTGCCCGCGTACGGCTGGTAGCCGTGAAAGAGCGAGTGCATCTGGCCGGTGCCCTGCGTGGCCGTCAGAAACTGATAGCGGAAGCCGAGCAGGCCGCGGGTCGGGGCGAGGTAGGTCAGATAGACCGATCCGTCGCCGCCCTGGTGCATGTTCGTCATCTGGGCACGGCGGCGGCCGAGCATCTCGATCACGGTGCCCATGTGGGCCTCGGCGACCTCGATGTGGCACTCCTCGAACGGCTCGAGCGTGTCGCCGGCCGGGCCCTTGATCATGATCACTTCGGGGCGCGAGACCTCGAGCTCATAGCCTTCGCGGCGCATGGTCTCGATCAGCACCGCCAGGTGCAGTTCGCCGCGCCCGCTGACCAGGAAGCGGTCGGCCTGGTCGGTGTCCTCGACGCGCAGGCTGACGTTGTGGAGCAGTTCCTGGTTGAGGCGCTCGCGGATCTGGCGCGAAGTGACATAGCGGCCTTCGCGCCCGCCGAACGGCGAGGTGTTGACGCCGAAGGTCATACGCACGGTCGGCGGCTCGACCCGGATACCGGGCAGCGCATGCGGGTCTTGCGGATCGGCAAGCGTGTCGCCGATGTGGATCTCGTTCACGCCGGCCACGGCCACAATGTCGCCGGCGCTGGCGGAGTCGATCTCGACCTTGCCCAGACCCAGGAACCCGAAGAGGTAAGTCAGCTTGAAGGTGTCGATCTGGCCGTGCTCGTCGACGCGAGCGATCTGCTGACCCTTGCGGATCTTGCCGTTGAAGATGCGGCCGACCACCATCTGGCCCTTGTAATCGTCGTAGGTCAGCGTGGTCACCAGCATCTGGGTCGGTGCGTCCGGGTCGACTTTGGGCGACGGGATGTGGGCCAGGATCGCCTCGAACAGAGGCTCGTAATTCGGCGAAAGATCAACCGTCATGCCCGCCTGCTGCGTCAACGCATTGCAGTAGATGATCGGGAAATCGGCCTGATCGTCGCTGGCGCCCAGTTCGATGAAGAGGTCGAAGGTCTTGTTGAGCGTGTCTTCGGGGATCGCGTCCTTGCGGTCGACCTTGTTGATGACCACGATCACTTTGTGCTTCATCTCGAGGGCCTTGCGCAGCACAAAGCGCGTCTGCGGCATCGGGCCTTCGGCGGCGTCGACCAGGAGGAGCACGCCGTCGACCAGGTTCATCACCCGCTCGACCTCGCCGCCGAAGTCGGCGTGGCCAGGGGTGTCGACGATGTTGACCTTGACGCCCTTGTACACGAAGGCCGCGTTCTTGGCGAAGATGGTGATGCCGCGCTCGCGCTCGAGGTCGTTGCTGTCCATCACGCGCTCAGCGACGTGCTGATTGTCGCGGAAGGTGCGGGCCTGGCGCAAAAGGCCGTCGACCAGGGTGGTTTTGCCGTGGTCGACGTGGGCGATAATGGCGATGTTGCGAAGGTCAGTGCGTTCGATCATGCGTGCGTTTCCGCGCCCGAAGGCGCCTGTTGAACCCATAAAAAAACCCCCGGCCGAGCGTGCGGGCCGAGGGACACCGGCAAACCTGACGTACTTGGGTATTTTAGCACAGCCTGAAGCCGAGAAACGACGACGCACGGGCCGGTGTCGAACACCGGCCCGTGCGTCGTCGTTTCTCGTGAGATTCCAGGCCTAGCTGCGGCGCATGCCGATCCAGGCGCCGGGGCGCTTGGTCTCGGTCTTGGCCTCGACCGGCACATTCTCGGCGACGGCTGCCGCCTGGGCGCACCGATAGCCGCACGCCCGGAACTCGGTGTAGGACAACCGGAAGGCGTCCATCTTGGTGTACGCCCAGACGTTGGGCGTCTGCTGGCCGCAGTGGTGGCAAGGGAGCGCCACGCGGTCGGTGCGGATCAGGTCGAGTTGGTCGTTGGCCATCGGTCGTTCCTTGTGCAGCAAATTCGGCTGCGGATAGCTTCTGGGGATGGCAAGTTCCGTGCCAGGGTCCCGGTTTGCCCTCGTTCGCCGTGTCTGCGTGACATAGTGCATGGCGTGTGCCGATGGGGGATGCGACAACCTTAAATTTTCGAACAAGAAACGGGAATACCCCGGCAACGTGCGGACACAAGGGCCGCACGTTGCCGGGGCATTCCCGTTGTCTGACGCTTACGCGGGATACGGATAGCCGCGTACGTCAGCCTGGTCGATGACGGCGCAGACCAGGCGCCCGACGCGGTCGAGGGTGCGAGGATCGATCAGGCTGAGATCGTCGGCGGGGGTGTGATAGGCGAGTTCAGCGGCGGCCTGTCCGCAGACCTGAAGCGCACCGGCGCGGATGCCGCGACGCAGAAACGGCGCATGATCGCCGCTGCGCAGCCGAAAGGTTCGGCCGTGCGCGGCCGGGTCGCACTCACGGATCAGGCCGTTGAGTTCGACGTCTGTCTCAAGGGCCCGCAGCGCCCCATCCTGCGTGATCGTGATCAGGTCCCGACCCGAGCCGACCATGTCGAGGTTGAGCACGGCCACGCGTTGCTTCGGGTCGAGGGTTGCGGCGAAGGCCTCGGCCCCGTGCAGCCCGGTCTCTTCGGCGCCCGTGAAGAGGAAGCCGATCCGCAGGCGCGACGGCGGCTGGGTCGCCAGCCGCTCGGCGACCGCCAGCGCCACGCCGACGCCCGAGCCGTTGTCATTGGCGCCGGGCGCAAAGTCGCGCGGGCCGCCGAGCTGCGAGCCGAGCTCGAGCGCCAGCCAGGTCGCGCCGGCGACGATGCCGGCCGCGCTGCCGAGCGTGAGCGCGATCTCGGGCAAGGGCAGCCCGGCGAGACGCAGCCCCGCCAGAACGGCCACGGCCCAGGCGACTCGCAGGTTGACGAACATGATCTGCTGGTGAAGCGCGCGCAACGACGTCAGGCCGAGCGCCGTCGCAGGCGCGCTGTCGACGTGCGCACAGACGAGCAGGGTCGGCGCGTCGGGCGGCGCCGGCGTGTAGGCGATGACGTTCTGGCTTCGGCCGGTGCACGCCCGGCGGCGGCTGATCACGCCGATGAGCTCGGGCAGGACGATGATGTAGAGCAGGCTGAGGAAGGCAAGGCCGGGCAGGCTTTGCAGCCAGGCGGCGGCCGCCAGGAGGGCGAGTCCACCCAGCGCGAACCACGGCACAAACGCGACGTGCGGGGCGAACGGCACAACCTGGCGTTCGGGTGCATAGCCCCAGGCGCGCAGTTGCGCTTCAACGTAGTCGCTGGCGGCCTGTTCCGCGACGCTGCCGGCCGGGCGCGGGCCGATCACGTCGACCAGATGCGCGATGTGGGCGCCGGCCTGCGGCGCCAACGAGGCCTCGGTCTTTCGATCCGGCAGGATCAGATACGGCTCGACCCGCGGCGGCGCGGCTTCGACGGGCGTGGAACGGGAGAGCAGCTGAAAGAGAGACATCAGCTCGCCGGCTTCTGCGCGCTGATGACGAAGCGCGGCAATGAATAATGGAAGAGCGGGCTCTCGAAGCGCTCAGCGTGGCCGACCGCGATGCCGAGCGCTGTGGCCATCTCCAGCTGGGCGGCGTGTTCATCGCCGCCCTGATTGACGATCAAAACGGAGCCGCCGGGTCGCACACTCTCCCATGCGGCGCTCAACAAAGCCTGCGGACGGAAAAGGCCGCGCGGCAGCCCCCAGGCGAGGTGATCGCGTTCGAAGACAAAGGGAAAGAACAGGGTCACGAGGTCGAACCCGGCCGGCTGAGCGATGAAGGCGCGCGGCTCGTAAATCACACGTTGCTCGGGCAGACCACGCATGTAGGCGTGAGCATAGTCCAGCCGCGAGTGCAGGTCGTTGTAAACGCGATAGGCGTCGGCCTCGTACGCGATCAACTCCGTCGCGGCCTTGGCGCGCTTGAGATACGCGTAGAGAGCCTGGACGTAGAACCAGTCGGAAGCGCCGATGTCGGCGACCCGGCCCCAGCCTGTGGGCGGCGGCGTCAACGCGCTCTCGGTGAGGGCCAGGTAGTACAGGTTTTCGCGGTAATTGCGGGCGCGGCTGTGCTGCGCGAACGAGGCGAGATCGTAAGTCGCAAGAAGTCGCTGCGCCTCGACGGCGGCGGCCGGGTTGTGCGCGTAGCCTTCGGCCTTCGATTCGTTGCGCCAGCGCAGACCGCCGCGCCCCCAGCGGAACAGCTGGCGCAGCGGGTAGTCGATGGCGTTGTGGAGCTGAGCGAAGACGGTCATGTCCTCGCATTGTAGGCAGCGTTGAGCGGTCGGGATCAAAAAGTTACGTGAAATCGAAAACGTGATCTCAAGTAGCGCCGGCGCTGCGGCTGAGCCCGGCTCAGGCGGGCGGCAAGGCGCGAGCGGCCATCAGGATGCGGGCGTTCGCCGGCGCGGCCAGCACCTGCTCGCAGAGCACGGGGTCGCCGACGTGGCCCAGGAAGTCCAGCAGGGTTGCCTGAGCGCGACGAACGAACGCCGTGCTCTCTTCCGCGGCGCCGACGGCCCGGAGCGCCTCGGCGTGGATCATGAGCACATCCTGCTGTTCCCAGACGCGCGTGCCAACCTGGAGCGCCGCGAGTCGTTGGATCGCCTCGTTGCTGTAGGCCAGCGCCTCGGCGGGTCGACCCTGCACAAGGCGCAACCGGGCCAGCCAACTCAAGTCGCTGACGACGTTCTGCGCTTCCGACTGCGAACTCCGGATCTCGAACGCGCGCCCCAACCAGGCGTCGGCGTCAGCGAGTTCTCCGGAACACAACGCGCAACGACCGGCAAGCTGCGCGGCCCAGCCCGCCTGCCAGGCGTCGCCAAAGCCGTGGGCCTCCTGCCAGACCTGTTCGCTGATCGCCCGGGCGCGGGCCCAATCCCCTTCGATCCATGCGCTGACGCCGATGTAAAACCGGGCGCGCGGGACGCCGTTCTCACGCCCACTCTCCAGGCAGATCCTGAGGGCCTCCTCGGCCTGGGCCCGCACCCGGCGGTTGTCGTAGACGTTGTTCCAGGCGATGGCGAGCACCAGCGCATGCGTGCTGCGCCGCACCGGATCGCCTACCGCTTCGACCAATGGCCGCGCTTCCTCAAGCCGACGCAACGCGTCACTGACGCGGCCGCTGTCGAGCAGGGCCCAGGCCAGTGTCGACAGACAGGCGCCGACGCTTTCGGGATCCGGGATCGCGCGATAGAGCCTCAAGGCTTCGTCGATCAGCTCGATCCCGGCGCCGGTCGCGCCCAACGACAGCTGCATACGGCCCACAAACACCAGGCATTCGGCGATCAGGCCGGGCTCCTCGGCGCGACGGGCGAAGGCCTCGGCTCTGAGCCCTTCGGCGTAAGCAGCGCCATACGAGTCGAAGCTGAGCGCGACAGCACGGTAAAGGTGAAAGCGCGCCCGCAAGGACGGGTCCGGCTGACGCGTCACCAGATCGGCGGCGAGCGCGAGATCGGCCAGGGTGGCGCGGCCCAGGCCGTAGAGCGCCTCGCAGCGACCGAGCTCGGCCTCGAGCCGGCGGCGCTCGGTCTCCTCCGACGTCAAGACGCCGGCGGCACGCAGCTGCTCGGCCGCGTCGGCCGCCGCCGCGTACGCCGCGAGCGCCTCGGCGTAGGCGCCCAGCCTGAGCGCATGGTGGGCCGCGACCGGGGCCCAATCCAGCACCTGGCGCGTCGCGTCACCGGCGCGCGCGTGGCGCAGCAACGGTCCGGCGAGCGGGCGACGCTCCCCGGGCGGCAGGCGTCCGGCCCGCTGCGCGAAGTGTGTGGCGGCACGGCGATGCAGCAAACGCCGGCGCACCTCGGTCAGTCGGGCGAGCGCGGCCTCGCGAAAGAGATCATGAGCGAAGTCGTAGCGGGCCGGGCCGCCTTCACCGACGGTCGAGACCAGCTTGAACCGCAGGCCGGCATCGAGCGCGGCCACGATCTCGGCTTCGCTACGGCCGCTGACCGGTTCAAGCTGGGCCTCGGTGGACGGGCCACCCAGGATGGCAAGCGCCTCGAGCACCTGTCGGCCGCTCTCGGGCAGCAGATCCAGTCGACGGGTCAACACGCCGTTGAGCGTCAACGTCAGCGGCAGACGTTCGGGCCACGCGTTCAGCTCTGAGAGCGCGTCGAGCGTCTCGGTGACGAACAAGGGATTGCCACCTGTGGCCAGCAGCAGTCGCTGGGCAGCGTCGGGTCGGCGCCCGGTCGGCAAAGCCCGCCAGCGTTCGGCGACCAGAGCCGCGACCGCGGCGGGCGCGAGCGGCGCCAGGTGCACCTGCAGACCGGGCGCGCGGGCAAGATCCTGACGCAGGGCGCGCAACGCCTCGGTCGGCTCGCCCTCCTCGCTGCGCAGAAGCCCTGCCAGCAGCACGGTGTGGCGCGGCGCCAGGCTCGCGACGCCGTGGAACAGTTGCAGGCTGAGCGTGTCAAGCCACTGCAGGTCGTCCAGCACGATCAGCAGCGGCTGACGGGTCGGCGCGCGCACGAGGCATTCCGCCAGCGCGCGCAGGTGTTCGCTCCAGTCGATGTTGCGCTCACCCACGGGTTGCGGTCGGCCCAGGCGCTGGGCCAACGCGGGCAACAGCCGTGACAGGGGGTCGACCCAATAAGCCGGCAGAGCGCGCAGGGTCTCGTCGCTGAGGGGCTCCAGCCGGGCCTCGAGGATCTCGATCCAGGGCCGCAGCGGGAGACTCCGAGTCGACTCGTAACCGCGCCCGGTCAGACGCAGCGGCGCCGGGTCGAAGCGCGCCGCCGCTTCCTCGAGCAACCGGGTCTTGCCACCGCCGGCCGCGGCCTCGATCCAGACGACGCTGCCGGACCCGCGGGCGGCATTGCGCCAGGCGTCGTTGAGTTGACCTACCTCGGCGGTACGGCCGACAAAGCCGGGTCGGCCGCTTCGGTCGGCGCCGATCAGGGCCGGATGTGCGGCGGCCACGCGCGGCCCGTCGTCGCGACCTGCGCGCAGTCGCGCGTAAAGCGCGCTCAACTCGGGCGTGGGCTCGACGTCCAGCTCGCGACGCAGCAACAGCCGGCAGGTCTCGTATTGCAGCTGCGCCGCGGCGCGTTGGCCGGTGCGCGCGTACAGCTCCATCAAGCGGGCGTGCGCGGTTTCGAGCAGCGGATTGCTGGCGACCAGGAGTTGAGCATGCCCGAGCGCCGCAGCGGCGTCATCGGCCGCGAGCCGGCGCGTGATGAGGGCCTCGAGGCCGTGCTCGTAAAGCTGACGCAGACGCGCGCGTTCGCCGAGCGTCCACAGGTCGAAATCCGGCGCGTCGTCGAGCGTCAGACCGGACAGAAACTCGTCGCGGTATAGAGCGACGGCAGACGTCAGTTCGGCCTCCGGCCGTTCGTCCAGAGCGCCGGAGAGCGCCCGCTCAAATGAAGCCAGGTCGGTCGAGACCTGCGTGGCGTCGAGCGCCACTCGATCGCCGGGGGTCTGCAAGCGCCCGGCGCCCAGGACACGCCGCAGTTGCGAGAGATGCCAGCGCAGCGCCCGCTGCGGGTCGTCGGCCTGTTGCAGGAAGATCGATTGCAGGCGACGTCGGTCGTGCTCGCGCGGCATGGCCGCCAGCCAGGCCAGGATCGCGGCCGTCTTGCGGCTCAGTCGGATCGCGCCCGCCGGTCGAAGTTCGAACGGCCCGAGCAGGTGAATCGTGGTCTTCGTCACGTGGTGTCAGGTTACCTCAGGTTCCTCGAACGCGTCGATAGCCTTGGGTGGTCATCCCGTACATGCGCGATCGACGATGCCGCCATGGTCATCTTCCCCAGCCTTAACGTTGTCCCACACCGATATAATCCGCTATGCCGCAACATCCGGCCAAGCATTCACTCACCAGACCACCCGATCACGTATTTCCATGCGCCCCCTCATCGGCATCACCATCCATCCCGACAACGACCCTGACCGCGTCAACCTCGACACCCTGGTCGGCCTGATCGTGCGCGGCGTCGAGCGCGCCGGCGGATCGCCGCTGCTGGTGCCGCTCGGGTTGCGCGACGCGACGCTGCGCGACCTGGCGTTGCGCCTCGACGGCCTGCTGCTTTCGGGCGGCGGCGACATCGAGCCCGATCGGTACGGCTCAGCGGCCCGGCACCCCACGCTGGGCGGCGTCGATGCCGAGCGCGATCGCACCGAGCTGTTGCTCACGGGTTGGGCGCTCGGCGACCAGCAGCCGCTCTTTGGGATCTGCCGCGGCGCGCAACTGCTCAACGTGTCGCTCGGCGGCACGCTGTACCAGGACATCAGCGAGCACGTCGGCGCGATCCATCACACCTACGGAGACGACGACTTCGCGCGACGCCCGCACGCCGTGCAGGTCGCCGAGGAGTCGCGTCTCGCGCGCATCCTCGGGCGGCCGCTCGTCGATGTCAACAGTCTGCATCATCAGGGCCTTCGCGACGTCGCGCCGGCGCTGCGGGTCGTGGCGCAGGCACCCGACGGCCTTGCCGAAGCCGTCGAGATCCCAGGCGAACAGTACGCGCTCGCCGTGCAGTGGCATCCCGAATGCCTGCTGGATCTGCCCGAACACCAAGGCCTTTTCGATGCCTTCGTCGCGGCAGCGCGCGCGCGCCGCGCCTGACGGCGATCACGCCGACGTTCACGAAGACGCGAACGTCAGGCGCGTCTTCGTGAACGTCGGATGAGCGCTTGATGAAAGCTTGTACTTCGCCTCGACGCTGCCCGGGCTGAACGATAAGCTCAGACACGCGCGGCTATTCTCCGGTCGCGCAGGAGCGACTCGATGCAACTCAACATCAACGGCACGGCCGTCGAAGCGGGCGATCTCGAAGGACGTCTGCTCGTCTACGTCTTGCGCGACCAGCTCGGGTTGACGGGCACCAAGTTCGGCTGCGGCGCCGGTCACTGCGGCTCGTGCACGGTCTGGGTCGACGGCGTGCCGACGCGCAGCTGTCAGAAGCCGGCGGTCGAGGTCGTCGGGCGCGCGATCACGACGATCGAAGGCCTGGCCGAAACAACAGCCGGCGCCGACCTGCATCCCGTGCAACAGGCCTTCCTCGAGCTGCAGGTGCCGCAGTGCGGCTGGTGCATGAGCGGGCAGATGATGACGGCCGCGGCCTTCCTGCGCGAGAACCCCGAGCCGACGCGGACCGAGGTCGAGACCGCGCTCGACGCCAACTATTGCCGTTGCGGCACCTATCACCGAATCCGTCAGGCCGTGCTGCGCGCGGCCGAGATCCAGCGCGGTGTTGCGCGCGAGGTGCGGGCATGAGCGCGCCAAAGAAGAGCAAGCCCGCGAAGAAGCGTCTCACCCGACGCGGCGCCCTGCTGCTGGGTGGACTCGGTCTCGTCGGCGCGGCCGGGCTGTACGTCGGTTTCGACGTGTTGCGCCGCAATGCGCTCGACAACCTCTCGGCCGGCGGTCCGCCCAACCTGGGTCCCAACGCCTGGCTGCAGATCACGCCCGAAGGCCGTGCGCGGCTGCTTATGCCCAAGGCCGAAATGGGCCAGGGTGTGCACACGGCCACGGCCCAGATCGTGGCCGAGGAACTCGGCCTCCCGCTCGGGCACGTCGACGTCGATTTGGCCGACACCGGCGTGTTGCCGGTCGATTCGTTCGGCACGGCCGGTTCGACCACGGTGGCGTCGCTGTACCCCGAGTTGCGCCGTGCGGCCGCGATCGCGCGCCGGATGCTGCTCGCGGAAGCGGCGGCGCGCCTCAACGCCCCGGTCGCCGAGCTCGACGTCGTCGCCGGCGCGATCCTGCGCTCCGGTGCGCCGACCGAACTCGCCATCGGCGACCTGATCGGCGGGCGCCAGATCGTGGAGCTGGCCAGCGACGAGACCCCGGCGTACCGGCCGGTCGCGGCCTACACCGTCGTCGGCACGCCGGCGCCGCGGATCGATCTGCCGGCCAAGGTCGTCGGCGCCGCCCGCTACGGCTACGACGCGCGGGTCGACGGCCTGGCCTACGGCAAGGTGCTGCGCCCACCGCGACTTGGCGCGACGTTGCGCTCGGCCGACGTCAGCCGGGCGGCCGAGTTGCCCGGCGTGCTCAAGGCCGTCAACGTCGACGGGTTCGTGGGCGTGGTCGCGACGACCCAGGAGGCCGCCAATCAGGCCGTCAGCCTGATCCAGGCCGAGTGGAACGAACCGGCCGTGCCGGCGACGCAGGCCCAGATCGAGCCGGATGCGTTGCGGCCCGGCGGCTTTGGCGGCGACCTGATCGGCCCGACGGCCGGCGACGCCGAAGCCGCACTGCGTCGTGCGGCGACCGTGCTCGAGGCCGAATACTTCACGCCCGCGGCCGATCACGCCGCGCTCGAGCCGCAGAACGGGACCGCGCACGTGCGTCAGGTCGACGGCGTCTGGCGCGCCGATGTCTGGGCGTCGACTCAAAATCCGAACGGGTTGAAGACCAGCGTCGCGCGCGCGCTCGGCCTCGACGCGACAGCCGTCGTCATCCATCCGCAGTACCTGGGCGGCGGCTTTGGGCTGAAGGCCGTCAACGAGGCCGCGGCGGAAGCAGGCCGGCTTTCGCGCGAGGCCGGCGTTCCCGTGCGCGTCAACTGGGATCGAGGCGAGGAGTTCCAGCACGGCTACAAGCGGCCGCCGACAATCAACGTGCTCAAGGCCGGCTTGACCGCCGCCGGCGCGCTCACGGGCTGGACGCACGATCAGGCCAGCGGTCTGGTGATCACGGCCTTCTTCCCGGCCTTTGTGCGCCCGATCATCGGACGCGACTTCGGCGCCACGCGCGCGCTCAACCCCATGAACTATTACGCCGTCGCCGACCATCGCACGCGGGCGTGGATGCGCGACACGCCGATGCGCACCGGCAGCTGGCGCGGCCTGGGGCTGCTGCCCAACATCTTCGCGATCGAGTCGTTCATGGATGAACTCGCGCACGCCGCCGACACCGATCCGCTCGAGTTCCGGCTGCGCCATCTGGGTCCATCGCGTCTCGCCGAACGGATGCGCGGCGTGCTCGACGCTGTGGCCGAGATGAGCGCCTGGTCGACGCCGCTGCCGGAGCCCGCCGACGGCTGGGTGCGCGGTCGCGGTCTGGCGTGTTGCGACGACGGCGGCACGGTCGTGGCCCAGGTGGCCGAGGTCGCGGTGCAGGCTGCCAGCGGTGAGGTGCGGGTCGAGCGGATCCATTGCGCGATCGAGGCCGGGTTGATCATCAACCCCGACATCGTCGCCGCACAGGTCGAGAGCGCCGTGATGTGGGGCGTCGGTTCGACGTTAATCGAAGAGACGCGGATCGAGAACGGCGCGATCCGGGCCGTGAACTTCAACGCCTATCCATTGTTGCGGATCAGCCAGGCGCCCGACGTGGTCACGCGCATCGTCGCGAACCCCGGCGAAGGCCCCTACGGCATGGGGGAGCCGCCGATCGGGCCGGTGGCGGCGGCCATCGGCAACGCCGTGTTCGCCGCGACCGGCGCGCGCCTGCGGCGCCTGCCCTTCACGCCCGAACGGGTGTTGGCAGCGCTGCAAGGAGCCTGACGGCTTACCTTCCCTGGCACGCAACCTGCAGTACAGAGAGTCGACCGTGTACAGGCGCGGTGCAACGGTTGGCGCACCACAACTCTCTCTCTCTAAACGCCATCTGTACTCAGGCGCTGCTTGCCCTAGACTACGGTCAACTACCTCGACCAGTGAGAACTTGGCAACCCCCCCAGCCAACCTCACTGGTCTTCCTTTTCGGAAAAACGAAACGGGGCGGGTTTGCTCAGCAAACCCCGCCCCGTTTCGTTTTAAAGGTCACTTCCCAACCCAACGATGTCCCGCGAAGAGGTATGGCCCGGGCGCAGCCCGGGCCATACCTCTTCGCGGGAAGAAATGGATCGGGAGTGCGCGCTCGTCAACGCGTGGACCAGACCGCGATGTCGTCGAAGGAGACCAGGAATCCGGTGGTGACGATCGGGCGCGCGTAGACGCCGAAACGGCCTGACGCGATGCTGGAGTCCGTGATCGTCGCGATCGTGACGCCGTTCGCCAGCAGCTCGAAGCGATCGCCGACGGCGCGCACGGCCAGGATGTTCTCGGCGCCGGCGCCGGTGTGGACGGCGGGGTTGGGCTCGCCGGTCAGCAGCGCTCGGTAGCGGCCGTCTTCGAGCACCTGGATGCGGGCGCGGCCGTCGCACGAGACGCCGAACAGATAGAAGTTGGATTCGTCTTCGAGGCGCACCATCAGGCCGTAGTGGTCCTCGGGCGCGCAGCGTGGTCCGACCGTGGTCCGCGCCTGGTAGAGCGCATCACCGACATCGGCCATGGTGCTGCTGTACGAGTAGCCGACGCTGCCGCGCACGACCACGACGTTCAGCGCCCCGTCCTCGATCTGGCTCGAGATGTCGCCGAACTGGCGGATGACCCATGCGTAGCGCGCCGGGTCGAACGACTCGGCGGCCAGCAGCTTGCTTGCGCCCGGCGGCGGTGTGAAGGCCGGAAGCGTCGGCGACGGCGTCGGTGTGGCCGTGCTCGTCGGCGTGAAGGTCGGCGTGCGCGTGATCGTCGGTGTGGCCGTCGCGCGCGACGTCGGCGTCACCGTGGACGTGCGCGTGGCGGTGCGGGTCGGCGTGGCCGAAGGCGTCGGCGAGATCGCGGGTGTGAGGGTCGCGGTGGGCGTGTCGGTGACGGCCGGCGTCGGCGAGAACCGCGGCGCGAAAGCGGTCAACGCGGCCGATTCGGTGGCTGTGCCGAAGTCGTCCGAATTGGGTGTGGCGGTGTCCGGCACGCCGGTCTCGGTCTGGGCGCCGGCGATGGTCGTGGCGTCCAGCGTGGGCGGCTCGGGCGTCGCGGTCGGCGGCACGAAGGTCTCGCCGCTGGCGAGCGTCGGCTCGTTGAGGCCGCTGATCGCGACGGTCCCTGTGGCGGTCGCCGGGGCCGGTGTCGGCGTGGGGCCGAGCCACCAGGCCAGGCCGAAGCCGAGCGGGACCAGGATCAGGAGCGCCACGATCGAATAGAACGCGATCAGGGTCAGGCGCAGGCGGGTCTTGCGCGGCAGGCTGCGCATGCGGCGGATAACGCGGCTGCGGTCGCCGTAGGGGTCGTTCCAGGCGGATTGGCCGGGTGAACCGTTGTCGCCGCCGGGCTGGCCGGGGCGGACAAGCGGCTGGATCGAATCCTGGCGGAGTTCGGGCGGCGTTGAGCCGGCCACGTAACCGCGGGCGGCGGTGCGCGAAACCGTGACGTGCGGCAGGATGCCGGCGATCAGTTCAGGCGTAAGGCCCGCGACGTGATTGAGGTCTAAAAGTCCGCGATAAGGCCGCGCAGCGACCAGGCGCGCGGCTATTTCGCGATCGACACCGGGCAATTGGTCGAGTTCGTCGATCGACGCGCTATTGAGGTCGATGGGGTGAGAACTGCTCGTCAAGATGACCCGTCCAGGTCCGCCAGGCAGCCGGCATAGGCGCGACGGCATAACAGGGCGGCCAGGGCGTCAGCCATTATACCCACACGGCCTGAGCGTCCGGACGTCTATGAGATTCGAAGCCGGCCCAGTCTTTTATCGGGCCGGATCAGATGGGAGGCTGGGTGTCGCCCTCGGTGGGCGTGGGGCCGATGAAGGCCACGACGCTCAGGGCCACGAACAGGCCCAACACCAGGACGATACTCAAACCTGCAAGAAGCCAAAGCATCGTTCTCCTCCTGAACGACCCAAGGCGATTCAACGGCGTATGAAAGAGTATGGGATCAAGTGCACGGCCGGACAACCACCCATAAGTCCCTGCAGTTGTCCAAATTTTTACGGGCATTTAATGCTGCGCTTGATCAAGGGTCTTCCCCTTATCTATTCGGGACAAAACCCCTACGCCGTATCACGATGTGCCTGCAGCACAGCGCCGCCGATTCAACACTATTCAAAACGTTACGATGCGGAGTTGTAAACGATTTCGATTGTTCGCGCCAGTTGAAGAAGCGACTCGCACGATGCAGACATCGGAGCACATCGGGATACTCCCGGCGTCGCGCGTTGTATGGTAGCATCCGCCCTACGCGGGTGTCGCCAAGTGGTAAGGCGTCAGCCTTCCAAGCTGATATTCGTGGGTTCGAATCCCATCACCCGCTCTACGAATTGCTGATGGTTGATTTCTGATTGCGGATTGTGGCCGGAAAGCCAATCCGTAATCAGAAATCAACCATCAGCAATTGCCTTTAAGGTGTGGGTGTGTCGACCACGACGTTGGGGTCCGGCTCTGGGGTCGCAATGAGATCGGCGGGGACGCCGACCGAGGCTTCCCAGGGGTAGCGGGCGTAGCGCAGACCGAAGTAAGCTTCGATAATGCGCCGCGCGATCGGGGCAGCGTAGTCTGAGCCCTGGCCCTGGTTCTGCACGACGATGGCGAAGGCGATGTCGGGGCGATCGCTGCGGCCGGCGTAGGTGAAGCCCGTAAACCAGGCGTCCGGCTCCTGCACGCCGCTCACGCCCGGGTCTTCGGCCGTGCCGGTCTTGCCGGCGACCGGGATCGGGAAGTTGCGGAAGCGATTGCGCGCGGTACCGATCGGCTCTTTGGTGACGTTGCGCATGCCGGTCTGGATCGCCGTGAGTTGTTCTTCGGTGAGCGGCAGCTTGCCCTGCTCGATCGGCGCAAAGCTGAACGTCGGCAGCCCGTCAGCGCCGGCCACGGTCAACACCAATTGCGGCTGATACAACGTGCCGCCGTTCGCGACCGCCGCGGCGAGGCGCGCGAACTGCAGCGGCGTGACAAGCACGTCGCCCTGGCCGATCGCCATGTTGACGTCGTCGAAGGCCGTCCAGGCCTCGCCACGTGTACGCTGCTTCCACTCGGGGTCCGGGATCTGGCCCGGGGTCTCGTCCACCTGGCCGATGTCGGTGAGTGCGCCCAGGCCGAACGCGCGCGCGGTCTTGCCCAGCCATTCGGGGTCCTTGTTGTGCACGTTGAGGCCGACGTGCCAGAACCACGGGTTGCACGAGCCCGAGAGACCCTGCACCAGCGTGATATCGCCATGCCCGCCCTCGAGCCAGTCTGGGCGCGGGAAGTTGTCCATCTCGGCCCATGTGCCGGTGCAGTCGTAGCGGCTGTCGGGCGTGAAGAGACCCGACGTCAGACCCGCGGCCATGGTGACGATTTTGAAGATGGAGCCGGCCGGATAGGACGACTGAGCGGCGTGGTTGATCGCCGGCCGGCGCTCGTCGCCCAGGATCGCGGCGGCCGAGTCGTTGTTGCGGTTTCCCGGGTCGAACAGGTTCGGGCTGAAGGTCGGCGCCGACGCCATCCCCAGAACCTCGCCGGTCTGCAGATTGATCACGACGGCCGCGGCGGAGAAATCACCCAGCGCAAATTGCATCGCCTGCTGCAGGTCGAAATCGACCGTGGACGTGATCGTCTGCGAATCCTGCGAGTCGGTCTGCGCGATCATGCGCAGGAACTGGCTATTGGCATCGCGGAGCTGCAATTGCCCGCCGGATTTGCCGGCCAGGTATGCCTCGCCCCAACTCTCGAGCCCGGCCGAGCCGATGCGCTCGGTGCCGAAGTATCCCTGCTCGCGATAGGTCTGCACATCCTCCGTTTGGATGTAGGTGGTGTAGCCGGTGACGTGGGCGGCGGCGCCGTCACCGTAATAGAAACGGCCGTCGTAAGGGAAGAGATACACCCCGGGGATGTTGAACAGGTAGCCGTAGCGGCCGTCGACCAGCGCGGCCGGGGCCTCACCGATCGACAAGTATTGCTCGGGCACGGCGTTCGCCAGCCGAGCGCTGAGCACCTCGGGTGCGATGCCGAACAATCGCGCGACGCCGCCGACACCGGCGCTGTCTTGCTCCAACTCGCCGGGCACAAAACCGACGGCGTAGGCCGAGATGTTCTCGACCATCGGCACGCCGTTGCGGTCGAGGATCGAACCGCGGTCCGGGGCGAGCACGACCATCAACAGCTGCTGGCCGTTGACCAGGTCAGGCCAGATCACGGCCGGGCTGTAGACGACGTGCCACGAGCCGGAGTCTTCACGCAGCGGGATGGTCACTGTGGTGTTGAGCTCGCCGACCAGGGCCGTCGTGTATCGCAGATCGACCGTGGCCGTGGCATTCGCGCCATCGACGGTGATCGCGCCCGGGTGAGCTTCGATCGTTGTCGCGGTCAGGGTGTCGCCGATCAGTTTGTTCAGATCCTGCACGAACGTCTCGGCCGATGCGCCACGCGTGTCCGTCGTGACCAGCGCCGCCATCCGCGTGAAATCCAGGGCCGAAAGGGCTTCGAGGTAGGCGCCCAGCGCGAGTTCGGGCGTCGAGAGCTCGGCCGGGGTCGGTGTGGCGGGCGGCACCGTCGGCGTCGAGATGACCGGCGCCGGCAGGGTGTTGGCGGTCGGGCTTGGCGTCGCCGTACCTGTGCAGGCTGCCAGCACGACGGCCAGGCATAAATTGAGAAGTGAGGTCGAGCGACAAGCGAAAAAGCGTGAGGACATCCGTGTTCCCAGGGTCGCCGGGAGCGCGACGACAGAAAAATCATCATACCATGCAGGGTCGGGTGAGTCGTGGAAGGTGAAAACAGTCCTCGCGAAGAAGGTGCGAATGCGCCGGCGTTCGTCCGAAGGCTCACCTTTCCCAACCATTGGCCATGCTACAATGCGGCCCAGACTGGCCCGAATTCCACAGGGGAGAGGGCCAGAGTGGGTTCGATCAACCTGTTTTTTTGGACTTTCCTCTGTGCTCGTTTCCCGAGACCATGCATCACATCCTGGTCGTTGAAGATAATTACGATATCCTGGCCGTGATGCAGGATCTGCTCGAGGGCGATGGCTATCGGGTGACGTTGGCGAACAACGGGCAGGAGGGTCTGCAGGCCTTTGACCGTGAAGTCCCCGACCTGATCATCTCGGATTTAATGATGCCGCGCCTTGATGGCTTTGGGTTGCTTGCGGCCGTGAGGGCGCAGGCAAAGGGCGCCGGCGTGCCGTTTCTGTTCCTGAGCGCGCGCACAGAAGCGGCGATCACGACCCGCGCCCGCAGCCTGGGCGCTGACGATTATCTGTTCAAGCCCTTCTCGCCCGAGGATCTGCTGATCGCGGTGCGCGCGAAGCTTGACCGCCGCCGCACGCTGCAGTTGTTCGACACCCGCTCGGCGCACCTGCAAACCGTGACGATGCTGGCGAACACCATCGAGGCCCGGGAGGGCTATACGCGCGGTCACGTCGAGCGCGTGCAGAAGTACGCGCTCGCGTTGGCACGCGCGCTGAACTGGAGCACCGAGGCGTTGGATATCTGCGCGTTCGGCGCGATCCTGCACGACATCGGCAAGATCCAGGTGCCGCGGCGCATCCTCAACAAACGCCGCCCGCTCACGCACAGCGAGTGGGTGCTGCTGCGCCGCCATCCCGAGATCGGCGCGCGCATGCTGCAGGGCATCGACCACCTTCACGACGCCATCCCTTACGTGCTTTGCCATCACGAACGTTGGGACGGCCGCGGCTATCCCGCGCGTCTGATCGGCCGCACCGTGCCGCGCGAGGGTCGGTTGTTGGCGATCGTCGACTCGTTCGACGCGATGACCAGCGATCGTCCGTACCGGCGCGCGCTCGGCCTCGAGCGCGCGTTGGCCGAGATCCAGCGCGGCGCCAACGCCCAGTTCGACCCCGAGATGACGGCTGCGTTCATGGCCCTCGACTTCGCCGCCCTTAACGTGCACTAAGCGTTTCTGCGGCAGCGGCGCTGCAATCGCGGCTTGTGATGAGCCCCGGATTAGAGAACAACCGCACAAGGTCAAATCGGGCGAAAGTGCAGTAACTTTCGCCGACGCCAAACGACACCTGAGCACGATGTCGATTGGCACCAACCCGACTGCAACACCGACCGGCCTATCCACCGCGAGCGTGACGACGCGGCTCAAACGACTCCTGGCCTGGGCACGCCGCCTCGATGGGCGCACGGCCCTGGCCTTCGGTCTGCCGCTCGCGCTCTACGTGCTCACTCTCGCGCCGACGATCTACAACCTCGACAGCGCGGAGCTGACCACGGCGGCCGCGACCGGCGGCCTGATGCGCGCCACCGGCTATCCGCTCTATCTTTTCATCGGACGGTTCTGGAGCCAGCTGCCGCTCGGCGATATGGGCTATCGCTTCAACCTGCTCTCGGCCGTCAGCGGCGCGCTCACCGTGGCGCTCGCCGATCGCATCCTGCGGCGCCTGAACGTCAAAGGCTGGGCCGCATTCGGAGCGTTGGGGTTGCTGGCGACCGGCCAGTACTTCTGGGCGCTGTCGCTCATCGCCGAGGTCTACACCCTGCAGACCGCGCTGCTCGCGGGCCTGATCCTCACGGTGCTGCGCTGGCGCGAAAACCCGATCGCATCGCGCGCGCTTGCGGTCGGGATCCTCATCGGGCTGGGCCTCAGCCATCACGCCTCGACGGTGCTGGTGCTGCCGGGTCTGGCGCTCTGCATGGCCCTCCAACCAGGAGGCAAGGCATTCAAGCCGGGCGCGTGGCTCCCGGTCGGCGCCGGCATCGCGCTGGGCCTGCTGCCCTTCCTGGATCTGATGTGGCGCTACACGCAGACGCCGGCTTTCAACTACGCGGGGCTATACGACTCGAACGGCGTCTTTCACGCCGTGAACCTGACGACGGTCGACGGTCTGATCTGGCTGATCACCGGGCGCTCGTTCGCGGGCCAGATGCTGGGTTACGACCTCGCCGGTTTCTGGCGCGAGACAGGCACCTACGTCGTGCAGCTGGGTCGATCGTTCTTCGGGCTCGGGCTTGGCCCGGCCGTGGTGGGTTGGCTCATCCTCTGGCGGCGCGATCGCTGGCTGGCGCTCGCCCTCGCGCTGGGGTTCGCGCTGAGCGCCGGCTTCTTCATCAGTTATCGGGTCCTCGACAAGGTCACGATGTTCCTGCCGACCTATGTCATCTGGGCGCTCTGGCTCGGCGTGGGTCTGCAATGGTTGATCGATACCTTCAGCGAAGCGCCGCGTGCCGCGCGTGTGCTGCGGGTCGGCAGCGTCGTGCTGTTGGCGGCGGCTCTGGCTTGGAACTGGCGGTTGGCCGATCAATCGCACGATCGCTCGACGCGCGAACGCGCCGAGGCCATCCTGAGCCGGGCCGAGCCAGGTGCTCTCATCTTTGGTTGGTGGGACACGGCCCCGGCCGTCAGCTACCTCCAGCTGGTCGAAGGGCAGCGCCACGATGTGCGCGTCGTCAATCGCTTCCTTGTGCCGTACGACGCGCTCCTGATCTGGATCGAGCGCGAAGCGCAGGTGCGCCCCGTCTACATCGACACGGCGCCGCCCGAATTGCTCGACACCCTGTACGCCGAGGCGTCCGGACCGTTGGTCGTGTTGCGACCGCGCGCCACGCCTTAATCACATGCCGCTTTACCTATAGGAGACCTCTATGCAACGATCACTCAAATCTTGGACCGCCCTGGCGGCGCTATTGTCGGGCCTGATCCTGACTCCCCTGATCGGGCTGCCGACCCAGGCCTTCGCCTGGCAACTCTTCGCCGCCGCCTATCAACCCGCCTTGACCATCAACTTCGACACCGGCGCGCCCGGCAGCTTCTTCAACCTGCGTGGCAGCGGGTTGCCGGCCAACGCCACCGGGACCGTGCAGGTCAACGGCACGACCCTCGGCCAGGTCACGACCGATAGCCTTGGCAACGTCGACTTCACCTTGCATGCTGCGCCCGGCGCGGCGACCGGTTACTATCTGGTGGCATTCAGCGTCAATCCCACCATCGCCTCGAGCTACCGCCTGTCGAGCGGCGCACTACAACACGCTCAGACCGGCGGCGCGACGATGTTTGACGTGACTGCCGCCGTCACGCCCGCACCTGTGTTACATCTGACGTTGATCTCGCGCTAAGAGGACATGACGCCTCGGCGATCGGCCGGCCAGGGCATGGGCCGGCCGATGAGTCGTTAATTGGAGGGATGACGTGAAAGACTGGTGGGCACGGCGCGATCCGCGCATCTGGACGCCGCTGATCGCTTTTGTGGTGACGCGCCTCGGCATCGCCCTGATCGGCTATGTGGCCGAGCCGCTGATGGCCGACTACACCGTGCCGCCGCCTTACCACATCCGGCCGGACAACATCCTGCTCGACATCTTCGGCAGTCGTTGGGACACCGGTTTCTATCTGAGCATCGCCACCGAGGGCTATCGGCACCTGGGCGTGCCGCTCCCGTCGACGGCGTTCTTCCCGTTGTTGCCGCTGTTGATCAAAGCGCTCACGTTGCTGACGCAAGACGCGTTGATCAGCGGCCTGATCGTCACCAACGCCGCGCTGCTTGGCGCGGCCGTGCTGTTCTACAACTGGGTCGCGACGGCCTGGGGTCAGCCGACGGCCGAGCGCGCGGTTTGGTACCTGTTGCTCTTTCCGGCCTCGCTGTTTGGCTCGGCGATCTACACCGAGTCGGTCTTCCTGTTGGCCGGCATCGGCGCGGCCTATGCCGCGCGGCGCGGTCAGTGGCCGACCGCGGCGGTGTTGGCCTACGGCGCCGGTCTTACGCGACTGCTGGGCGTGCTCATCGCCGTGCTGCTGATCGCCGAGGCCTGGCCGGTCTGGCGCGCCGCGCGCTGGCGCACGCGCCTGCCGATCGCGCTGGCCATCGTCGCGGCGCCGCTGGGCCTGGCCAGCTACATGATCTACCTCAACGCCGCGTTTGGCGATCCGCTCGCCTTCGTGCACGCCGCGGAGGCCTGGGGCCGTGTCGCGACGTCGCCGCTGATCACCTTAACGCAGTTGTTCCAGACGCCCGCCGGGGGCTGGCCGGCCGCTCTGGCCGCCGGACGGCTTCCGCTCGATAACTGGATCGACGCGCTGTCGGTCGCGGTCTTCCTCGGGCTCGGCATCGTCCTGTTGCTCAAGCGGCAGTGGGGCGACGGGCTGTATGTGCTCCTGGGCGCGGCGATCCCGATGAGCTCGGGGTTGCTGATGAGCCAGCGGCGCTACATGTGGATCCTGTTCCCGGCGTTTGTGCTCCTGGCACGCTGGGGAGCGCGCGCCGGCGTTGACCGCACGATCCTGACCCTGTTCGCGCTGGGCCTCGGCCTGTGCATGGCGCTCTTCGCCAACTGGTACTGGGTTGGGTGAACGCCACGTTTACGCTCCGCGCATAATACAATTCCTGCATGATCCCCCTGCACGTCAGAGACCTGGGTGAGGTGCCGTACCTCGAGGCCTGGGACCTTCAGAAGCAACTCGCCGCCGAACGCGCCGCGGATCGGATCCCGGATACGCTGCTTCTGCTCGAGCATCCGCACACCTACACGTTCGGACGCAGCGGCCAGCGCGCTAACCTGCTCTGGGACGAGGCCGAGTGTCAGGCGCGCGGCATCGCCCTGCACTGGGTCGATCGCGGCGGCGACATCACCTACCATGGCCCCGGTCAGCTGGTGGGCTATCCGATCCTCAAGCTGGGCACGCCCGACCCCGCCCACGGCCGGCTGCCGCAGACCGATTACGTCGGTTACATGCGCAGCCTTGAGGATCTGCTGATCCGGGTGCTGCTGCGCTATGGATTGGTGGCGGGCCAGCTCTCGGGCATCACGGGCGTGTTCGTGCAACCCGACGTCGCATCCCGCTGCCCGCACTGCCCTCCGGCGGCGCGGCTGGCGCCGTCGAAGATCGCCCAGATCGGCGTCAAAGTGGACGCCCGAGGCGTGTCGCAGCATGGCTTTGCGCTCAACGTCGCGCCGGACATGGCCTACTTCGAGGGCATCATCGGCTGCGGCCTGCGCGAGCACGCGCCGATCTCGATGGCCGATCTTCTCGACGCCCCGCCCGATCCCGGAGCGGTCCGCGCCGCCGTGGTCCAGGAGTTCACGCGCGTCATCGGGCGCGAGGTCCTGACCTAGCTGACGCGGCGGAGGAGGCATGGCGCAAAACGGTTGGGCACGATAATCTTCACGTGATCTTTACGCCGCCAAACGCGCGCGCCGTTTGACAATGGATTCACCATGTTATCGCTGTCGACCTGGATGCTTCTGTTATTAGGGCTGACCGGCCTGGCCACCCTGACCCTTGGCGGCTACGTCTGGTTGCAGCGCCGCGTGCCCGGGGCCGGCCCGATGGCGCTGGTGCTCGTGCTCAGCGGGATCTGGTCGCTCTCGTACACGGCCCAGTTGCTTAACGCGGATCTGGGCGCCAAGATCCTGGCTTTCAAAGTCTATTTCACGATCGTGCCGCTTGTGCCGGTGGCCTGGGCGTTGCTCGGCATCGAACTGCGGCAACGCGCGCACTGGGTCACCGGGCGCCGCGTCGCCGCCTTGCTGATCCTGCCGGCCATCACCATCGCCATGACCTGGACCGTGGAGTCCCAGCCCTGGCTGTTCCCGAACATGCGGTTGGCCGCCTCGCCGCCGCTCGTGTTGCTCGACAGCGATATCGGCCCCTGGTTCTGGGTCCACACCGCCTACTCGTACGGGCTCATCCTCTTTGGCACAGCGCTGTTAGTGCCGCGGATGCTCACCGAACGCGGGTTGTATCGCTGGCAGTCGGCGTTGCTGACGCTCGCGCCGCTGGTGCCGCTCGGCGCCAACATGGTGTACCTGCTCGGGATCGCGCCGCCGCCGCGGTTGGATTTCACGCCACAGGGGTTCAGCGCCTCGGCGCTGTTCATCGCCTGGGCGATCTTCCGTTATCGACTGCTCAACCTGACCCCGATCGCGCACCGCGTCGTGATCGAGGGCCTGGGCGACGAAGTCCTGATCTTCAACGACGCCGACGAGTTGCTCGAGCTCAACCCGGCGGCGCGCTCGCGCTTCGCGGCGGCGGTGGTGGGCATGCCGGCCGCGATCGCGCTCAAAGATTGGCCGGACCTCCTGCGACTATTGGATGCACCGGGCGCGCAGCGCGTCGACCTCGAGCCGCGCGGTGCGGGCGGTGGCGAGACGGATTGGCTCGAGGCGCGCACGCACGATCTCAATGCCGGGCCCGATCAGCGCGCCGGGCGCCTGCTGGTGCTCCGCGACATCACCCCGCGCAAGCGCGCCGAGGCCGCGATCGCGCTCGCGCGCGACCGGGCCGTCGAGGCCAGCGAGCTCAAGAGCCAGATCCTGGCCAAGGTCAGCCATGAATTGCGCACGCCCATCGGCGCGTTGATGGGCTATGCCGAGTTGCTGCAGGCCGGGACCTACGGCCCGATCACGGATCAACAGCGCGCGGCCGCCGATCGCATGATCCAGAACAGCGCCGCACTCGGCCGGCTCGTCGGCGAGTTGCTCGATCAGGCGCAGCTCGAGAGCGGCCGGCTCCGGCTGCAACCGCGCCCGACCGCCGTCGCCGGGATCATCGACGCCGTGCAGGATGCGCTCTCGCCCCTCGCGCGCGCGAAGGCGCTGACGCTGAGCTTCGCGATCGAGCCGGGGTTGCCCACGCATCTCGAGATCGACCCTGATCGCGTGCAGCAGATCCTGATGAACCTCACGCACAACGCGATCAAGTTCACGGACCATGGTGAGGTAGCCGTGCGCGTGGGCCCGAACGGCGGTCCGCGCTGGCGGATGGCAGTGACCGACACCGGCTGCGGCCTCACCCCGGAGGCGCAGAGCCGCATCTACGACCCGTTCTGGCAGGCCGACAGCACCCTCACGCGCGTCCATGGCGGCTACGGCCTCGGCCTGACGATCGTGCGCCAGCTCGTCGACTTGATGGGCGGTCAGATCGAGGTCGCCAGCACACCCGGTTCGGGCACGACCTTCAAGGTCGACCTGCCGCTCACACCCCCCGATCCGCAGTTCTGACGCCGACCAGGGCGTCTCAGTGAAGCGAAAACGAGACAGCGCCGGCTCAACCGGCGCTGTCTCGTTGTTCAGTCGGCTCGCTGCGGTTTCTAGGCGGCGCGGCGCAGCCAGAACCAGGCGGAGGGCCAGGTGTCTTCACCGACCGTGGTGGTCCCGAGTTCGATGCGGTCGAAAGTGAAGGCCTCGTTGAGCAAGGCCTCAAGCACCGGGCGCGTGATCCAGCGCCGTTTTTCGGGTTGTTCGTCGTCGGCGAGGTGAGCAAACAGCAAGAACGTGCCGCCCGGCCGCGTGAGGCGCCGGACGTTCTCGGCGTAGCGCGCGCGAGCTTCGAGCGGCTGAGCGTGCAGGCAGCCGACGTCGAGGACCAGGTCGTAGGGCTCAAACAAAAAGTCGAGCGCCGTGACATCGGCGTGATAAAAGCTGACGCGACCCGTCAGACCCAGCGCGGTCGCGCGCGCCTGCGCCCCCTGGATGGCCTCGGGCACGAAGTCCACGCCGTCGCACCGCCAGCCGTGGTTGGCCAGATGCAGGCTGGCGCGCCCGTACCCGCAGCCCAGGTCGAGCATGCGCCCGGGCTGATGGGCGTCGACGAAGGCCAGCACCTCCGGCGGCGGCAGTGTGTGATCCCAGGGCACGTTGTGCTCCAGGTACCGCTGGCGGATTCGGTCATACAGGCTTTCGGGTTCGGGCAGGGTCATACGTCGTCTCCACGCACGATCATATCAAGTTTGGGCGAGGCGTGGTCCGGCGGCTGACGACGGTCCTGGCGTCCGATCCTGGATCGCTCGATCTTCTATGTCAGGATTGACGCAGTTCGGCCCAGGCGCTACCATGCGCGTATGCTCGATATGATCCTGCTCGGATACCTGGGGGATGGGCCGCGCAGCGGCTATGACCTGAAGCAACTGCTGGAGACGGACGGCGCGCACTTCTGGCACGCGCATCACAGCCAGATCTACACGACCCTGCGTCGGCTCGAGCGCCGGGGCTGGATCCGTTCGCGCAAACAAGCCGCACGCGGTTTACAGGAACGCCGGGTGTACACGCTGCTGGCCGCGGGGCGGGATGAGTTGGCCGTCTGGCGGGATCAGCCGCTGACCCTGGCGTTGACCAAGGATCCGGCCCTCGCGCGCGTGTACTTCGCCGGTCCGCACCCGACACGTGATCTGCTCCCCGAGTTGCGTCGGCTGCGTGCCGCCCGACGAGCGCGGTTGACCGAGCTCAAGCGGCGGCCGGCGCCTGAGGCGCGCACCGACCCCAAGGGGCTGCGCCAGCTCACCCGCGAGCACGCGCGGGCTACCGAGGCATTGGCCATCCGCTGGCTCGATCAGGTCATTGCCCGTCTCGAATAGACGGGAGCCCGTCTCGAATAGACGGGAGCCCGCCTCGAATAGACGGGAGCCCGCCTGGAAAAGCAGGGGGCCCGTCTGGAAAAGCCGGCGGCCTGTCTGAATCAAAAAGGAGCCCGTCCGCAGTGGACGGGCTCCTTTTGTTTCGAGCTTGTGGACCGCACACGCGACCGGTTCAGGGCAGGGTCACAAATACCAGTGAACCATCGGGCCCGGTCAACGTCAGCCGGTTGCCCTCGATCGCGTAGCTCGTCGTCGCTTGAAGCAACTCGAAGTACTGAGCCTCCTGGGACGAGATCCCCGCATCGACGCAGGCCATCTTGGTCGACCCGATGGCCGCGACCGATAACGTCGTCTCGTCGCCCGACCAGCCGGCTTGATACGAATTGCAACCGCCGTTGCCGCTCAGACCGTCCTCGGCGAACGTCAGGGTCACGGCGCTGCCGGCGACCAGCGATTGCGCGCTGTCGCCCGTGATCAGCGTGTCGAGCCGCCACTCGGGCCCGACCAGGCTGGCCGGCTCGGGCTTGATCGCGCGGGTGTAGCGCAATTCGCCGCCGGCGTAACCGATCACAAGTGTGTCGCCGGTATGAGTGAGCGTCGTCGCGGATTGGAGCGCCTGCCCGATCGCGGCCTCCTGGGCCATCAGCGGGTCGTCGCAGGCCATCATGGTCTGCATCAAATTGCCGACGGTGAGGGTGGCGCCGGTCAGCGTGTACTCGCCGCCCATCCCGTTGCAGCCGGTGGTGTGGCCGAGTTGGCCTTCGTTGTCGAACGACAGGACGGGCCGGCTATCGGTGACGGGTGTGCGCGGCGCAGCCGGGTCCCCGTATTGGGTCAGGTCCCAGCGTGTGCCGGTGAGGTTGGGCGTTTCGCCCGACCCGCTCTGTCCGGGTGCGCCCGTTTGGGGTGGATCGATGGGCGTGCAGGCGGCCAGCGCGAGGGTGAAGATGGCGAGGGTGGTTAGAAAGGTGCGCATGGGGACAGGACGCCCCACAGGCCCGGAGGGTTCCCGTCGATAAACGGATGCACCGGGAGTGCCCCAACGCGGGGTACTCCCGGCGCCTTGACTCAAGCCACCGCTTCGTCGATCTGCTTCATGACGTCGGGCGTGAGTTTGGCAACGGCCTCGAGCGCCTTGAAGTTGTCGTGTACCTGCTCGACGCGGCTGGCGCCGGTGATCACGGTGCTGACGTTCGGGTTCTTGACGCACCAGGCCAGCGCCAGATGACCGAGCGAGAGGCCGAGATCCTGCGCGATCGCGCTCAACTTGCGCACCTTCTCGAGCCGCGCCGGCGTGATCTGCTCCTTGAGCCATTCATAGCCGGGCAGGTTGGCGCGGCTGTCGGACGGGACGCCGTTGTTGTACTTGCCGGTCAACAAACCGGAGGCCAGCGGGCTCCAGATCGTGGTGCCCAGGCCGATGTCGCTGTACAGTCGCGCGTATTCCTTCTCGACGCGGTCGCGCCAGAGCAGGTTGTACTGCGGCTGCTCCATCTGCGGCTTGTGCCAGCCATAGCGATCGGCGATGTGCCAGGCCTGGCGGATCTGGTCGGCGCTCCACTCGCTGGTGCCCCAGTACAGGATCTTGCCCTGCACGATGAGGTCGTGCATCGCGTGCGCGGTCTCTTCGATCGGCGTCTCCGCATCCGGCCGGTGGCAGAAGACGAGGTCGATGAAGTCCAGCCCGAGGCGCTTGAGCGAGCCGTCGAGGGCCTGCGTCAAGTACTTGCGGTTGAGCGTGTTCTTCAGGTTGGGTTTATTCGACAACCCCCAGTAGAACTTGGTCGAGATCACGTAGCTCTCGCGCGCCCAGCCGAGCTTCTTGATCACGCGCCCCATGATGGCTTCGGACTCGCCGTTGGCGTAGATCTCGGCGTTGTCGAAGAAGTTGCAGCCGGCATCGTACGCAGCCTGCATGCAGGCCGCGGCGGTGTCGTCACCCATTTGATTCTTGAACGACACCCACGACCCGAACGACAGCGCGCTGACCTTCAGGCCGGCTGATCCCAGACGACGGTATTCCATGGCTCCTCCACTGTGGCGGGCGCCGCCTCTGCGGCCCCGGGTTGGTTGACATACGTAGCGGTGTCTAGAGGATAGCGCACGACGAGGCCGGTGACAACCGCAAACGCCCTGAGCGGACTGTGTTTCGTTCCCTAACCGGCGTCTTTGGTCATTCCTCAATCGCCCCGCCCACGAACCCGCCGCGCGCGAACTCCGGGTCGGGGTAGGTGTAGATCCCGCGCCCGGTCTTGCGCCCGAGCCAGTTGCGGTCGATGTAGGGCTTGAGAAAGGCCGCGTTCTTGCGCAACTGGCCGTCGACGACCAGACGCCGGGCCCAATAGTCCGTGATCTTGTAGACGGTGTCGAGGCCGACCAGGTCCATGATCCCGAACGGCCCGATCGGCGTGTGCATCACGCCCATCCACGCCCGGTCGACGTCCTCGGGTGAAGCGATGCCGTTGGAGGCCAACGTCAGCGCCTCGCGATTGAGTCCGGAGAGCATGGCGTTGAAGACGTAACCGTTCGACTCGCGCGCCAGTACGATCGGGGTCTGGCCGATACGGACCGCGAAGGCCCGCAGCACGTCGATCAACTCGGTGGCGGTGCCGGCGTGGGCCATGACATCGGCAACCGTACAGGCCCATACCGGTGTGTGAAAATGGAAGGCCAGCAGCCGTTCGGGTCGGCCCGAGGCCCTGGCGAACTGCGAGGGCAACAGCGTCGAGGTGTTGGTGGTGAAGATCGTGTGCGCCGGGCAAAGCCTGTGCAGCCGGCCGAAGACCTCGCCCTTGAGCTTCGGGTCCTCGGGCACCGACTCGCTCACCAGATCGACGTCGCGCGCGGCTGCGACCAGATCGCCGGTGAAGGTCATGCGGCTCAGCCCGCCCGCGATCCGGTCCGGGCTCCAGCCCCCGGCGGCCGCGATCTCGTCGGCGTAGGCTTTGAGCCGCGCCGGCCCGGTGGCCAACGCTTCAGGCTGCGCGTCGTGCACGACGACGGTGCACCCATGTGCGGCGCATTGCAGCCCGATCTGCAGCCCCATCGTCCCGGCGCCGACGATCAACACCTTGCGAATCGGTTCCATGGCTGTTCCCCCTCCCGTGATGCCCGTCAGTATGCCCGATTGCGGTCGGGCTGCCGCGTGATGTTGTACAGACGTCCCGCTGACGACATGGGCGGTTTTTGGGCGCTTTTCCCCAGCGGCCGCGGGTTGGCATGTCCCTACCCATTCGTCCATCGCCGCGCACCTGACAAGCGTCACATCTTAAGGTCGGCGAGTTAACGTACAATTTCCTCCATGCCCATCACCGAACCTACCCGCGATCGCATCATCCGCCCTGATCAGATCGAGGTGGCGCCGCGCCCGACACGCCGCCCGGAATGGATCCGCGTGCGTGCGCCGGCCGGCGAGAACTACGACCGGCTGCAGCACCTGATGCGCTCGAAGTCCTTGAACACGGTTTGTGAAGAGGCGATGTGCCCGAACATCGGCGAGTGCTGGGGCGCGGGCACCGGCACCTTCCTCATGATGGGCAACATCTGCACCCGTAGCTGCGCCTTCTGCGACGTCAAACACGGCCGCCCCGAGGCCCTCGATTTCGGCGAGCCCGAGCGCGTGGCCCAGGCCGTCAAGGCCATGAACCTGCGCCACGCCGTGATCACCAGCGTCAACCGCGACGAGCGCAAGGACGGCGGCGCCCCGATCTTCGCCATGGTCATCAACCGCATCCGTGAGATCCACCCCGGTTGTTCGATCGAGGTCCTGATCCCCGATTTCAAGGGCTCGCGCGACGCGCTCAAGATCGTCATGGACGCGCGCCCCGAAATCCTCAACCACAACGTCGAGACGGTGCCGCGGTTGTTCAGGAAGGTGCAGCCGCAGGATAGCTACGCCTGGACCGAAGCCACGCTTCGCAACGCCAAAGAGCTGGATCCCGAGGTGTTGACCAAGAGCGGTCTGATGGTGGGGTTGGGCGAGACCATGGACGAGGTCAAGACCACGCTCGCCGATCTGCGCTTGTGGGGCGTCGACATCCTCACGCTTGGCCAGTATCTGCAGCCGTCGCGCAAGCATCTGCCGATCGAGCGCTACTACACGCCTGAGGAGTTCACCGAGCTCCGCGAGTACGCGCTCGGCATCGGCTTCAAATGGGCCGAATGCGGCCCACTGGTGCGCAGCTCTTATCACGCCGACCAACAGGTTCGCGCGCTCAGCCCGGTGTATCGAAAGCTGTACGAAGAAAGAGAAGTGAAGAGGGAGGAGTGAAGAGCACGCTCCTCACTCCTCCCTCTTCCGCCTTTACTTGCGGATCAGGTTCAGCGTCGACACGCCCGTGTCGACGCTGATCGTTAAGGTCGGGCCGTCGCCCGCGGCGGTGTAGGTGGAGCCGCTGGTCGACCACTCGCCCGTGGTCGTGACCGACGAGAGCGCCGAGTCGCTGGTGATCACGGCATGCGTGCCGGCAGGGATGATCAGGGTCAGCGTGCTCACGCCCGACGAGATCTTGACGGTCGCGTCGCGCTGCAGATCGCCCGAGAAATCGAGCGTGTAGGCGCCTGCTCCGCCGTCGAAGCTCATGGTCTCGAAGTTGGCGTTGGCCAGCCCCGTGAGGGTGACGGTGGACGCGCCGGTCTTGTAGATCAGCTCGCTCATCGTCTCGGGATTGGCCTCGTCGAAGCGCACGTTCGAGGTCGCGGCGCCGTCATTGATCTCCAGGCGTTGCAGCGGCACGCCGCCCAGGTTCAGGTTGCCCTGGTAGGCGCCGGCCTGGACGTTCAGGTCCAGCGGAAGGTCGCCCAGGACCAGCTGCCAATTGTTGACCACGGTGCCGCCCGGCCAGGCGTTGAAGTTGCCGTTGGTGTCGCCGCCCTGGCGCACCGTCACCGTGTTCCCATCGGTTTCGACGACGGGCTTCCACTCGGCGACGTTGTAGTCGACTGTGCCGCTGACCAGAGCGTCGCCGCCCCCATCCAGCGCCAGCGTGCCGGCGCCCAGGGTCAGGGTCAACTTCGCCGAATCGGCGTCCGGCTTGGCCACATCGATGGTCTCGGTCTCGGTCGGCCCGATCGCGGGCGTCGCGCCGGTCCCCATGTCGACGTTCACGCTACAGGCCAGCGTGGCGAGGCTCAGGGCGGCCAGCCCTGCAATAAGTCGTTTCATGATCGTTCCTCCTTGTCAGGACGTTCAGTTGGCTCAGAGACCAGTACGCGGAAGCGGCGACCGGGTTGCGGCCGTGGAGCGATCCCAAAGATTCGCCGGCTGTGCCCAGACAAACCGTGATGCTGTCGGCGAACCGGACTCGGACGGCTGGCCCTATGCACGGATCACACGGATGTTCACGGATGGCACGGAGCCATTCGAGATGTTTCCGTGCGATCCGTGCGATATCCGTGAACATCCGTGTACCGGTCCGGCTTGTTCGGGGGCTGTTGACAACGTGCGATCCGGTTCGCCAACAGCATCAAAACCGTGCGATCCTATAGGGGCGGAACCGGAACCCGATTTGAGTCGTCCAATTCCATGAGCCGACGCGTCTGACGCATCACCGGCTCCATCAAGAAAGCGAGCAGACGATGACACCTAAGTGGATGATGTCGGGCCTGATCGGCCCGATGCTGACCGGCGCCCTGATCCTGTCCGCGTGCGCGCCGGCGGCCTTGCCGTCGCCTGAACCGACTTACACGGTTGTGCCCGCACCGACCTCGACCGACTCGCCCGCGCCGACGACGTTGCCCGATGTGCCGGCGTCTCCCAAGCCCGCCGACGGCTCAGTCCCGTCGTACGACGGCGGTGGCGGGTCGACCGGCGATGTCCCGCGCAACGTGCTCGACCAGGCGCAGGTGCAGCCGCAGCCCGGTGAACAGAGCCTCGATCGCGGGCCGGTGTTCCTCGACACGTCGGAGGTCCTGACGCTCGAGAGCGCGCCGCCGCAGTTCCGGCTGCATCTGACCGGGTCGTTGCCCGACCCGTGTCACACCCTGCGTGTGAACGTGAGCGCCCCGGACGCGCAGAAGCGTATCCAGGTCGACGTGTACACCGTCGTCCTGACCGATATGATGTGCGCGCAGGTGCTTGTGCCCTTTGAGGTGACGGTGCCGATCGAAGGGTTGCAGACGGGGACGTATCAGGTGCAGGTCAACGACGCGGATCTGGGCACCATCACGCGCTAAGTGTTCGAGAAATCGAGGGCGCTCGCTGACAACGGTCAGCGAGCGCCCTTTGCGTTTCCGAAAATCAGCGCGTGCGTTCGGGGGACAGGATCTCCCCGAGGCCAGCGAGGATCAAGGCTGCAAGGGCTGCGCCGCCGGCGCCCAGCGCGCTCAGCGTCTGCGCTTGCGTGATCCGCTGCTCCACCTCGATCAGGGAGCGACCGACCAGGACATACCCCGCCGTCCCGTCACCGATCGGCACAACGACGACGGCAAGCCGCGCGTGCGGCGCCGGTTGCCAGGTGAAGCGCGCCTCGCCCTGGGCCGCGACGTCGGCGAGCACGCCGCCCGGTAGCTCCGGAGTTTTCCCATCCAGTCGGGCCGTCGAGAGACGCACGGCCCCGGAGGCGTCATACACGATCATGAACGGGGCCAGGCTTGTCGCCACGTCGACGGGCGTCGAGCCCAGCGCCACCTGGGCCTCCACACCTGCGGCCAACGCGCCGGCGGTATCGCGCGCGAGCTGGACTTGGGGCTCATCGGCCGAACCGCGCAACAGCTGTTGTGCTGCAACTGCATTGAGCAGCGCCAACACGAGGGCCACTCCCGCCGCCGGCAGCCAACGCGCGACGATCGTCCGAAATCTTCGCATGCCAGGCTCCTTGGTCGTTTCGACACGATTGTACCCAGGAGCGACAGGCGACATCTAGAGCGTGTTACGGACACACAGAACATGGGCCAGCGCGACCACCCTGCGTTTGAGCATCAGGATGGCAAAGACCAAGTAGGGCGGGCCGGCCAATGTGGCCGGCAAGGTGCTCGACCTGCGCCCGATCTTGCTCGTCCGCGGCCGTGACCACCAGGGCCAGCAGGGTGCCCAGCGTGTCCACTGCCGAATGGACCTTGCTGCCCCGGCCGGGCGATCCAGCGCGCTCCATTGATTACCTCTCGCAGTGCGCATTCTCGTTGCGGGGCCGACTCCGTCATTAAGGTCAAGTAGGGCGCCACGATCGCCCATTCGTCGTCGCTGACATCGCCGGGATAGCCTGTTCGGGTCGTCTTCCCAGCGGAGCATGTTCGCGACGCTAATTCCGTAGCACGCTCTAGCCGCAGGCGACACCCCAACGGTTCAACGCCTGATCGAGATCGTGTAGCCGCACCGGCTTGCCGATGTAGTCGTCCATGCCAGCCGTCAGACAGAGTTGACGGTCTTCAGGGAGGGCATTGGCTGTTAACGCCAGTATCGGGATATGCAGTTTGTGGATTGCCTCGAACGACCGGATCTCTCGCGTGGCCTCAAAGCCGTCAAGTCGCGGCATTTGACAGTCCATCAACACGACACAATACCGTTGCGGACCGGCGCGATACGCGTCGACGGCCGCGGCGCCATCTGCCACAACGTCAACGTCATACCCGAGTTTCTTGAGCTGTAGCGTCACCACCGTCTGGTTTAGGGGGTTGTCCTCCGCGAGGAGGAGCCGGGGCCTATCCCGATCCGAGCCCGCCAGACGAATGTCGAGCTCAGGCGCCAGAGTCTCCGCGTCCGGCGGAACGATCTGGGGTGCGGCCAACCATGCGCGCAATGTCTCCTCGAGTTGTCTACGCTTGAGAGGGCGAGCCAGGGCGGTCTCCATCAGGTCTGTTGTGAAGGGGCCGTCCACGAGCAAGATGCGGTGGAGTTTACCGAGGACAGGGTCGGCGCACACAGCTGTTCGCAGCCCCTGGGTCGATGATCCCGCCCCGCCCAGCCCGATCACCACAACCTGATAGTCGGGGTGCAACCGCAGGTGCTCCAGTGCGGCCGCAGCGTCGTCGATGACCTGACACTCAAGGCCACTGGCCCGCAGATAGGTCGAAGCGATGTCGCAGGTCGTGGGATCCGACTCAACGACCAAGGCCCGCCCGTTGAACGGCACTGACGTTGGCGATCGCGGCGAGTCACTGATATCGAGGGTCAGGTCGATCGTGACCGTGGTCCCCACGTTCGGCTGACTTTCGAGGCGAATGGCGCCGCCCATGAGCGCCACCAGACGCTTGACGATGGCGAGCCCGAGGCCGGTTCCGCCATAGCGCCGGGTTGTGCCACTGTCGGCCTGCTCGAACGGCCGGAACAACCGGGCCTGGGCGTCGGGCGAAATGCCGATCCCGCTATCCTGCACAGTAATGCGCACGCCGACCTGGGACGGTGCCTGCGACGGCGCAGGCTGCGCACGAATCGCGACGAATCCGGATTCAGTGAACTTGATCGCGTTGCCGAGGAGGTTCAGCGCGACCTGCCGCAACCGCCCGGCGTCGCCGACCAGCTGCTCCGGGAGCGCCGGGTCGACATACGTGTACAGACGGAGGCCTTTGCTTCGGGCGCGGGGGGCCAGAAGATCGAAGGTGTTCTCGAGTACGGCGGTCAAATCGAAGGGCTGCTGATCGAGTTCGATCCTGCCGGCCTCGATCTTTGAAAAATCCAGGATGTCGTTGATGATTTCCAGCAGGGCCAGACCCGATTCGACGATCGTTTGCATGTAGCGGCGCTGCTCTTCTGACACGACCATGCCCTGGAGGAGCTCCGCCATGCCGATGATCGCGTTCATTGGCGTGCGAATTTCGTGGCTGACATTGGCCAGGAATTCACCCTTGGCACGATTGGCGGCCTGCGCCGCGCGAAGCGCGTGCTCAAGCTCGAGATTGGTGTCCGATAGCGCCCTCTCCATCCCTTTGCGTTCGGTCACATCCGTCACGACCACGACCGCCCCAATGGATTGCCCGTTTTTCAGACGGGCCGTCGCCGTCGCCAGCAGGTCCACCGACGTGCCATCCGGCCGCGCGAGCCGGATCTCTGTGGACAATAGCGCGTGTCGGCCGTCCTCTTCCAGCCTGGACGTCAAAACCTCCGACAGGCGTTCTGACGCGAACAACGCCGTGAGATCGACGCCGACGAGCTCCGCAGAACTGCGGCCGAGGATTTGAGCGCAGGCTGGATTGACAAACTCGCATTGTCCGGAGGCTCCAAAGACGGCGACGCCCTGCCCAAGCGTGTTTAGCACAAGCTGCGCAAAGTCGCGCTCCGCTCTGACCTCGGCCTGCAATTGCCTGTTGTGCTGAATATCCTCGATGAGCCCAACTACCTGGACCGCCGTCCCGTCGGCGTCCCGCTCAAACACCAGGTCACGCCCGCGCATCCAGCGCCATGCGTCCTGGGCGTCTCGCAGCCGGAATTCGGTTTCGATGACCTGTCCGTCCGGCAACTCCGAAATGTCACGTAACATGCCGGAATAGGCTTGCCAGTCGTCAGGGTGCAGGCTGGAGAGAAGGATGCGCTGCATTCCGAGCTCCCCGTCCAATTCCGGCGCAAAACCCAAGAGACCCGAGAGCGATCGATTGGAATAGACCATCCCCCCATTCGCGCTTGTGACGCGGAGGTCAAGCACATAGAGGATGTTCGGGATGGCCTGCGCGACATGTTCGAACAGCTGTTGACTGGCCGCGAGCTCGCGTTGGGCCTGGCGCTCGAGGGTGATGTCGGTCCAAAACATCAAGATCTGCGCGGGACGACCGACCGGGTCCCATTCGAAGACCTGCAACCGGACGTGCATGTCGCACCATCTTCCGGAAGAAGCGAGGCTCCGCACGTCGAGGTCGCGGTCGCCCCACTCCAGCGACGACTCGAAGAGGGACAACGCCCTCAACAGCGCAACTCGATCATCAGGATGGACGAGCTGGTTGCACAGGTCGGAGAGCGTCTCAGGTGCGTGAGACGCGTCAGTCAGCTCGATGGGTCGATTGGCATACAGGATCCGCCGCGAGACAGGCTCTACGACCACGATCAGGCTCGGGTTGGCCGCCGCAAGTCGACGCAGAAATTCCGGACTCTGATCGAGGTGCGTGTCCATAGGGAATCCAGACAGTTCGCCGTCGTAGGTGCGGCAGCAGGCCGCCAAACGTCAGGCCGCCGCTGGTTTGGCCAAGACGCAGGCGCGCAGTTTCGTGTCAACGCGCAGGATGTGGTTCACGAGCCAGTTCGAGGTCTTTTGCTGGAGCTCCACGGCCAGGGTTGAGGTCGCCCCTTCCTTCTCGAACCGTTTCTGCATGGAGCCGAAGAGCTCGATGAACTCCGCATGCGCCTGCTTGTTGGCGGCTGCGGCCGGACAGCGGTGCTGTTCCATGCAACCTTCCTCTCTGCCAAAGTGCATCACCGCGTATTTCCCGAGGAACCCCAGGATCTTTCCGATCTCTTCCTTCCCTTGCCCGGCGGCCATGGCTGCATACAGTTGATTGAGTTGGCGAACCAGCTCCTTGTGCTGATCATCGATCTCAGCGATGCCAGTGCTAAACGAGTCGTTCCATTCGAGTTTCATCTTGAGTACTCCTTTTGTGTGCCCTGCGGAAACATCAGTCTCAACGACCCAACCGGGTCATTGGGGTATCAGTGGCGCGACCTCGGCCGACATGGCGCTCATAAGCTCGAAAAGCTCTCCATGAAGCTGTGCGAGTTCGGACGCGGACTCGAAATTCTTGTCACCTACGGCTGCCGCCGAGTTCAGGGTGTCGATCAGGCTTTCGTTGGCGGTCTCGATTTCCTGAAGGGTAGACCGAGTGGACGCAATCCCACCCTGTGAGGCGAGCGTCTCGGCTGCGATCGCATCGAACGCAGCCCGGGAGCGCTCGGCGGACCCAAGCGCCGCGGTGATGTCGGTTCCCACTGTTTCCATTGACTTGACCAGGTTGCCGGTGTCGCGTTCGAGCACTTTCGTGATCTGCGCGATCTCCTGAGTTCGGCTCTTTGAGCGATCCGCGAGTTTGCGAATCTCCTCCGCAACAACGGCGAAACCGCGCCCGTGTTCGCCGGCGTGCGCGGCTTCAATGGCCGCGTTGAGTGAGAGCAGAGTGCTTTGTGAAGCGATGTCGGCGATGGTCTCGGACATGGCGTTGATCTTGAGGGAGTGATCGCCTAGTTCGCGCACACGCCGCGCCAGCTCGAGCGCCGCTTCGTGAAGTTGATTCATGCCGCGCGCCAACTCGTCAGACGTTGACTGGCCGGTTTGTGCCACCTCGACCGAGTGCATTGCCCTTTCCGAGACCTCGTCAATCGCCGCCGTGGCCTGGGCCACTGAGATCAGCAACATGCTGCGAGCCATACTCGCCTGCTCGATCGTCTGACGTTGCCTTTCAGCGTTGTGTTGGACGGTCTCCACCAACTCGACAGCCTGGTTCGCCACGGAAATCATCCGCGCCGAGTTGTTGGATTGGGTTTGCTCGGTCACTTCCGCCTCTTGAATTGGCCCGGTCAGCCGGCCAAGCGATATTCCAACAAATACTAGGACGATTTCGGGGCAAGGAGCTTGAAAAGGCCGTGAAGATTAAAACGATTACTTGGGTGAACTTCAACTACTTAGACCCGGTTCCGCTGCAGCCATATGTTGGCGGCAGCGGAACTGAAGTCGATGCAGGCCCACCCTGAACGCCCAGCGGAGTCTGAGACGCCCCTACCCGAGATCAGGTCTCATTGACGGAGACGCAATTTGGAAATGCGCAACGATGACGCGAAAGGCCAGGTGTTCGCAAACCGTCATGGCCCACTTTCAACCAGGCATCCCAGATCGTGCTGGATCGTCTTGCGCGAAACTGAGAGGGATCATCTGGATAGGTTGACAATCCAACCGACCCGTATCGGGCCAGTTGCGCCAACTGACTCGCAAGGCCCTTCCCAGGTGCCAGATACCGTGCGTGTCGCTCGATCAAGGCAAATCGGGTGACAAGCCATGGATATTGGAACCATGGCTACCGGTGCCCAACTGGGTATAGGGGTGAGCGAAACCACAAAAAGCGGATGACCGACTCTGACGACCCCAAACACCCAGACGACCCGTTCCCGACGCCGATCGTGTTTCAAATGGCAGCGCCCGCGCCGGCCCGCTCCTGGCGCACCTGGTTGACCGGACGGCCAGTGCCAACCGGCGCTGCACCCCGTCAAACCATCGGCAAGCTGTTCGGTCTGGCAGTGTTTGCAGCGGATGCGCTGTCGTCGATCGCTTACGCGCCGCAGCAGACGTTGGTGATCCTGGCGGCCGCCGGCCCGCAGGCCTACGGATACGCTTTTTGGATCGCCCTGGTGATCACGGCCCTCCTGGCCGTCGTGACGATCTCTTGCCAACAGACGCTTCACGCGTATCCGAACGGCGGCGGGGCTTATACCGTCGCGCTCGAGAACCTGGGCGAGATCCCGGCCCAGATTGCCGGCGTGGCCTTGCTCATCGACTACGTGTTTTTGGCGGCGGTTGCGATCTCGTCCGGCGTGGCTCAGATCGTGTCGGCGTATCCCCCATTGTTCGCCAGCCGGGTCGAAATCGCGCTGGCCCTGCTGGGCCTGATCATGATCGCCAACCTGCGCGGCGTGAAGGAGTCAGGCGCCGTCTTCGCCGTACCGACGTACTTCTTCGTTGGAATGATGAACGTGGTTGTCGGCGCCGGCGTCGTACGCTTGCTATCCGGCACCCTGGGGCCGGTCCTGGCTCCGCCGACGGTCGAGCTGTTGCATGGCGCCCAGCCCCTGACGTTGTTGTTGCCGCTGAGAGCCTTCGCCAATGGCACCACGGCCCTGACCGGCGTGGAGTGCATCTCAAACGGCGCGCCGGTGTCGCCTTGCGCTCAGGGCAAAATGGCCGGGTGGCGCCGAACGTCAATGGCTCTGGAAATGGGTTGTCAACAGCCTCGGCGCACTGGTTACGGCGATCGTGGCCGTGATCTTCGCGGTCACGGAATCCCTGGACTACGCCCGCGGCCTCTCGACCGACCTCACCGCCCTGTAAGGCGCCAACGATCCCGGCGAGCGCGAGCTGGTTCAGCGTAAGTGGGAGAAGTGAGGCGACGGCGTGCGACTGGCTATCATCGACTCGCCTTACCGCGCGTTTATGAAGCCGCTCCTCGGCTATATGGATCTGCTGGTGACGGAGCGGCAACCGAATGAACGCCTGACGATCGTGGTCCCACAATGCGTCACCGACCGCGGGCGGCACAACCTGCTGCACGCCCAGACCGCTTTTGGGTTGCGCTTCTCCCTGCTGAGCAAGCGGGGTGATTGTCACTGAGGGGCGGGCCCTGACTGAGGAGTTTACGTTGATTGAGTTCTAGTGACGCGCAGGCGGGCGGGTTTATCGGCTCAACCGGCCGTTTTCTCGATCGGTGGCCCCGATGCCCGAACCGTCTGGAGATCGGTCGAGTAGAACCGCGCTGCGGATTTTGACCCTGCCGAACTGATCCGCCAGTCGCGCACCTGTTGTTACGGCGAAGTCCTCCCCTATAGCGCACGAGAGAGCACAGGCGATCGAGATTGCCGCCCCGAGAACATGTCCGGATCCGCGCCAGACCGGTCACCGCGAAATCCCCTGCCCATGCGTGCAGGCCCGATCCAATGACGGGTCAAGCGTTGCGCCCGAGCGCCACTAACGAGAAGGCCGCGGCGTCAAATGACGTCGCGGCCTTGGTCGCAGAGCCAACAAGTCTCGGTGCTACTCGGCGTCGCCGTGGTAAGGCACCTCGATGATCACGATGTTACGCAGCCCAAGCAGACCCAAACGCAGAAAGAACACGGTCTGCATGTGCAAGAGATTCTGCCAGGGCTTCTCGGGCAGGAACTCCGGCACCACGACGGTGAGGATGTCGCCTCTTTGACGCTGACTGGCCACCTCACGTATATATTGCACCATAGGCTCGATCAGCGCCCGGTATGGCGATGGGATGATTACCAGCCGCACGCCATCGCCCCAGTTCTCCCACTTCGCCCGCACCTTATCTTCCTCACCCTGATCAAGCGCGACATGAACAGCCGTGACATCGTTGGATAGCGAGCGCGAATAGTTCAACGCGTGCAGCGTGCCGCGGTGCACGCCGCCGATCGGCAGGATCACGCGGTTGCGGCGCAGGCGGGTCGGCGCGCCAAACGTGTCAAGCGAAAGCCGCTTGGCCAATGAGCGGTAGTGATGATGGATTTGGAAGAAGACGATGACGAGCGTCGGGATCAGGATCACGATGATCCACGCGCCCGATGCGAACTTCGTGATCGCGAAAAGGACCATCACCGCGAACGACATCACCGCTCCGAAGCCGTTGATCACCATTTTGAGCTTCCAACCGGGCTCGTGATGGAGCGTGGAGCCCAGCTGTTTGATGGACTGTCCGGGCTTCAGATGACCGCATCGCCACCAGCGCACGGCCATGCCGGTTTGCGAGAGCGTGAACGACAGGAAGACACCGATCGCGTAGAGCGGGATCAGGGCCGTGGTGGTGGCCTGAAACACCATCACCAACAGCGAGGCTACGGCGGCCAGGACGATGATCCCGTAGGAGAACACCAGCCGGCTGCCCCGGTACGTGAGTTGTTTGGGCAGGAAGCCGTCGCCGGCGTGCAGCGCGGCCAACCGCGGAAAGTCCGCGTACGCCGTGTTGGCGGCCATGACCAGGATCAAGGTCGTGCTGCCGAGGAGCGTGAGGTAGAGCGGGCTCCCGGCGCCGTACACGATCGATCCGATCTGCGAAAAGATCGTTTGCACCTCCGAAGGCACGGCGTTGGCTGCCCGGGCCAGAAAGGTGATGCTGAAGAAAATCACCGAGAGGATGGTGGTCATCCAGATCAGCGTGATCCCGGCGTTACGCGAGCGCGGCTCTTTGAAGGCCGTGATCCCGTTGCTGATCGCCTCGACACCGGTGAGCGCCGTGCAGCCGCTGGAGAAGGCGCGCAAGATCAAGAACGCCGATAACCCCTGGGTCGCCTCGTGAATGGGCTCCACGCCCGTGACCGTCCCAAGCGTGCCGGTGAAGTACTGGTAATACCCGACACCGATCGTCAGCAGCGTCACGCCGAGGAAGAAGTAGGTCGGGACGGCGAAGGCGTTGCCCGACTCTTTCACGCCGCGCAGGTTCATGAGGGTCATGAAACCGATGAAGAGCAGCGCGATCTCGACCTTGTACGGCAGGAGGGACGGAAAGGCCGACGTGATCTGCGCCACGCCCGAAGAGATCGACACGGCCACGGTCAGGATGTAGTCGGTCAGCAGCGCCGCGCCGGCGGTCTGCGCCGGACCCTCGCCGAGGTTATCTCGGGCGACGATATAGGCGCCGCCGCCGCCCGGATAGGCGTGGATGGTCTGCTCATAAGACACGGTCACAATCACCAACAGGATCATGATCGCGATGGCGATCGGCAAAGAGAACCCGTAGGCGACCGCGCCGGCGGCGGCCAACACGATCAGGATCTCGTCTGTGGCGTACGCTGTCGACGAGAGCGCGTCGGAGGCGAACACGGCCAGACCGACTTTCTTGCTGATCGTTTGATGCGGTGCTTCGTCGGTCGCTAACGGTTTGCCGGTCAGCCAGTGTCGCCAACTGCGCTCGGGGCCGGCCTCCGGCCCGCGGATAATCGTTGAACTCATAACCGAATGTATCTCCTATCTAACGTAGCAACGCGTGAGCGCAGGATCAATCTTTGGACGCGATCCAGGCGATGAGAAACAGCTCGATCCAGACGGAGCCGATCAGGACGACGCTCGTCATCCAGCCAGTCGTCATGGCCCTGAACTGGACTTGAAGCAAGCCGAAGCCTGCGATCATCGCGAGCGCCAACAGCCAACGTCCTGCGCTGGCAAGGCCATTCATGTAACCGATCCGAGGCCCGCTGCGGACATCCTGCAATTCACAAACCGGTACGCACAATTGCGTTCGGATAGCCTTTGCCAACGATTCAGCCTGCATCCACCAGGCTGTGCGGGTGATCTGCCCCTGATGGCACACCACAAGATCGCCGGGTATCGTGACCGATTTGAGGATCTCCAGCCAGGCCCGCTTCGGGCTGACATGGGTTTCGACATGGAGCCGCGGAGCCGTGCGAATGTGAGCGGCGAGCGTGACCAGGTATCGGCGTTGGGCCCAGGTGTCCTCCACCCGGTCGCACTTGCTCAATAGAAGGACGCTCAGGCTACTTGGAAGCGCCAGGGCCTGGACTTGAGCGGCCAGCTCGGCGTCGTCGACCAACGAATCGGGGACAAGCACGATCAGGCGTCGCGTTGGAGTGAATGAGCCGCGAACGGCCTCGCCCTTGTACGAGACGGCGGCTTCAGTCTCGAGCGCAAGCGGAGTGACGAGAGTTGACACAACGACTGTCCTGGTTTCGGGGCCTGCAATCTGCAGATCGAACCAGAGTCAGTTTAGGAGGCTGGCATAAAGACAGCACAAAGGAACCGCCCAAAATAATAAGGAAGAAATAAAGACGGCTAAATGGGTAGATTGGGGGCGCAGCCAATCGGGCCAGCAGGTGAATCGGTTGCCACCCTGACCTGCGCAGACAGAAGCAGCGCGCGAGGCTTCCTAGTCGCACCTGCCGCAGAGGCTTACCCAGGCAGTTGGCCAAAGCGATAGCCGACACCTGGCTCGGTCACGATCAACGAAGGGATGGCGGGGTCCAGCTCGATCTTGCGCCGCAATCGAGCGACGTAGGCTCGCAGGTAGTGGAGTCTATCGTCTTCATCCGGCCCCCATAGTTCGCGCAGGATTTCTCCATGGGTCAAGACCCTCCCGATATGCTGCAAGAACAGGCGCAGCAGCGCGTACTCGGTATCCGTGAGTTCGACCGGCACACCCAAACGCCACACCCGGCGATGCGCGAGATCGACCCGGAGCGGTGCTTGTTCGAAGATCGCGGACTTGTCCGCCAGCTGGAAGTGGCGGCGCACTGATCGCAGTCGCGCCAGCAACTCCTGTGTCCCGAACGGCTTGGTCAAGAAATCATCCGCCCCGGCGTCCAGGAGCTCAACTTTAGTTTCCTGCGCATCCTGCACAGACAGGACGATGACCGGAACAACACTCCATTCACGTAATTCCCGCAAGACGGTCAATCCATCCATATCTCCCAGTCCGAGATCGAGCAGGATGACATCCGGATGGTGTCGGCGAGCGGTTGCCAGGCCTTCGGTCCCGCTTGGGGCTTCGATCACATGGTACCCGCGGGTGGCGAGGCTGGTTCGCAAGTAGCGTCGGATCTGCAGATCATCATCAATCACCAGCACACACGGCCCGTTGGACATAGTTGTCTCCCGGCCGCCAGTGTAGGAGCAGGCCGGTCAGCCAGGGGTCAAGAACCGTCGACGGCTCGTCAAAAAAACGTCAAAGCCCGCCCCGCTTCGACCCTGATCACCTACCTGAATTCCCCATCTTCGCAGTTCTTTATTTTTTCCTTATGCGATTGGCGTGCGCGTGTTCGGTTGCTTTAGCTTCAAGTTCTACACTGCTCAACGTGTTACGGGCCAGGTGCCCGACACGAAGGCAAGGGGGAGGCAATGGCCGTTCTAACCGAATCAAGTCGTTCCGCTACGGGCGTTGCCCCGACATCGTCGCCCGCGATCTCGGAGGGCGAAGCCAACCGGTCGGTGAACGCCGTTCCGGCTCTTGCACCGGCGGCCACACGACTTGTCGTCCTGGTGCCCAGCCTGGACGTCGATCTGACCGAGCTGGCAATCCATCTGCGAAGTCTAGCGGCGCCGCGAGGGTTGCGGATCTTGCTTGTCGCGCAACGACCGCGACCCGAAGATGATTGGGTCTGGCGCCGCGTACTGGTCGTGCTGGCCTCGATGATCAGCGAGCCCCCCTATATCAGAGTTGATTTTCACATTGGGCGAAGCCAACCCTGGGTCGACCTGCTCCGTGCATTGGTGATGGAGGGCGATTTGGTCGTTTGCCATCGCGAGCAATCCCAGGGCTGGATCTGGAGTAACTCGAGCCTCACTCGCAAGATCGGCACCGAGTTGCATGTGCCGACCTGTGAGCTAAGTGGAATGTGCACCCGCAGCGCCTCGCTGCCGGCCTCATGGGTTCGCCAGGCCCTATCGTGGATCGTCCCCCTTCTGATCATCCTGGGTTTTTCCGTAATCCAGTATCAGATCCAACTCCACACCACAGGCTGGGTGACCACGGCCGCCCTTTTTTTCTCCGTCGTGATCGAGCTTGTCTTGATCGCACTTTGAACGCTCTCTCGGAGCCAGTATGTCTGATCAATCCAATTCGTCAGTGCGCTCGATCCAACCCGTCGAAAGCAATCACGGCGAAGAGCTACGCCTCGAGTTTGAGCGCCTGTCCAATGCCTTCGCTGAACAGCCCAGAGTGACCCAGCGCTTTCTGCACTTGCAGGGCCGTCAACTGGCCGAATCCCTGGCCGCCCCGCATCCACCGTCGGCGTTTCGCTTCAGATTGCCCGATCAGATCAATTGTCAGGGCAGGTCCGAGCCGATCCAATCCGAGCTCCGAGAACAATTGGTCGGCGGTTTGCTGGAACGATGGACCCGGACCGACCCGGTGGCCGCACTGCGGACACGCCTGGCGGAACTCGATCAACATGAGCGGCCGGAAGTGGCGACCGCCGCGCGCTTAATCCGCTACGCCGCTGCCCTGGCATTGGTCCAGGACCTTCTACCCGCCGGCCGCACGGTGACGTATCTGGCCCTGCCCGGCGAGGAGATCCCGACTCTGCCGGTGAGCGAACCCGACACGCCCGGCTCAGCCATCACGGCAGCGACAGACGCGATCGCCGAGGAAGGTGCGGCCGAGAGCGATCGCGGCGAGTTGCTGGTGCCATTCGTCCCGGCTGCCCGACGCTTCTTTATGCCGCAATGGGTCGCGTTCGACGACTCGGACCGCCTGCTCGTCAACGCGATCAGTGTGGCCGAAGCCCACGTGGCCTCCATGCAGCGCTACCTTGCACTGTTGCACACTGCCGTGGCTCTGGCGCCCTATATGGTCGGGGCCGAGACGTATCAACAACGCCGTTACGGCATGCTCGGGCAACTGATCAACCAGGGTCGGGCCCTCGCCCGTCATTTCACGCGCGAGATTATCGCGACCATTCAACGTCGGGCCACGGCGCAGGATCTCAATCGCGGTCTGAGCCTGAGTGTGCCGTACTTCGATGATCAGTCGCTCCAGATGAGGACCTGCAACTTCGACGTCATACCGGCCGGCAGGATCATGTTCGTCCCCGCCTTCGTCGTGCGCGCGGCCCGTGAGCAGCAAGCCAAGGTTGCTCAGGATACCCGGATCGACGCCGCCACACGCTCCCATCTGTTGCGCGAGTTGCAAATGGTTGAGACCGCTTTCCAGCCGTCGGCATAGGCGCCCTCCCCACCGAGTTCATTCACATGGCCTTTTCAATCGTCTTATTGGTTCTGATCATCTTTCTGGCCTACAAGGCCTCACCGCGCGAGCGTAAGGAAGATGCGCATGTGCACGGCGCGGGCCAGATCGGCCTGCTCGCCGCCGTCGCCTTGTTCGGCGTCGACTACTTCACGTCGTACTACTATGCCTCGGGTGAGATGATGAGCGCCCTGCATCCCTATGGCCTCCAGGACAAGGCCTATATCGCCGTTGCGATCATCAGCCTGGCCAATCTGGTCTTTGGCGGGTTGTACATGTACTCCCTGGGGATCTTCAATGAAGGCGGGGGCTCCTACACGGCGTCCATGCGTTACCTCTGGCCAACGCTAAGCCTGATCGTGGCCGTCACATTGATCCAGGACTATGTTTTGACGATCGTGGTTTCGGCCCTTTCGGGCGCCGATCAGCTGCTCTCGGTCCTTAACGCCTACAACGCGGATTGGGTATGGCATTTCGGCATTGGTGCCACGCTGGCCGGCGTCACCTGGTATCTGACGATCCGCGGTCGCGGGGAGTCAGCCCAGACGGTCTTTACCCTATTGGGGATCTTCATCATGTTGACGGTCATCATGGCCGGCGGGCTCATCGTGGCTGCGATCAACGGAGTCCCACCCGTGCCGGCCACCGAAGCACCCAAAGCCGTGTCGCTAAGCACGGCGCTCATGCACATGTTGACGGCGTCGATGAAAGGGATGGTCGCGTTGACGGGCCTGGAAGCCATGTCGAACGGAATTCAGTTCGTCATCAATGTCGACGCGGCGCCGGTCGTTTGGGGGCGCAGGCACCTGCCCCGACTCCATAGGCTCTGGGACTTCTATAGTGGCAAAGCCGGGATCGGTCGGTTTGTGCAGACCTCCTTCCTGTTCTATGGCGGCGTGACGACCCTCTTTCTGACTTACTTCTCAATTCGTTTTGATGTGTTCGACGGCACCTTGGGCCGGACGCTCGTCGGCAACCTCGCAGCGATCGGTTTCGGGCAGGTGCCGGGTGGAGACATCCTCTTCTGGGCCTACCAACTCCTGGCGGTTCTGCTGCTCGCGGCCGCCTCGATGACGGCCTTCCAGGATGCCCAGGCCACAGAGTGGCGTGACGTGGCGATCGGCGAGATTCCCGAGGTCATCGTGTACCGCGATCCACGCGGCACCTTCACCCGCTCGGTGACCATCACTTTCGGCATCGCGGTCCTGATCATGCTGGTCGTGCGCGGCCAGACGACGGCGGCCGTGCCGTACTACGGCGTGGGGGTCTTTATGCCGATCATGGTGATGGGCCTGGCTATCCGCCAGCACATCTTGAAGCACTTCCAAGGGGCAACCCGCGCCTGGGGTGCGGCAGGGGCGACGTTTGCCGCGGTCCTGGCGGGCATCGTCTTCGTCGGTCAGATCGTCGGCAAATGGGAAGAAGGCGGTTGGGTGGTCTTGATCTCGTTTTCGGTGTTGGCCCTGGCCGCCCACGGCATGCTCATTTCACCGCTGGGCTTTCGCGAACCCAAGCAGATCCACCGCATTGTGCGTGACAAGGCGCGGGTTCAAGGCGCTATGGCCTCGATTGTCGAATGGCAATCGCTCAAGATGCAGGAGTATCGCTATTGGGTGCTGAGCGGGATCACGCGCCTGTTCGGGCTCTTCGGCGTGCGCCGGCCGCTACGTTATGAGCCTGCGCCTGTCGTGGCGGGGGACTACGACCACGCCCTGCACGTGGATCATCCCGAGGCGCCCTCGCTGCTCGAGCAGTACCTTGATAAACCAGAACCACGTCTGGGTGGGCAACCAGCGCAAACGAGCGAGGCCGAACAGGCACCCTGAAGCGTCCCGCGCCTGGGTCGACCGTTGCTATGTTCGCGTCACCGCTGTATGCCCTGCCCGAGGACGAAGTTCTGGAGGTGCTTGAATCCGGCCCAAACGGACTGGAGACAAGCGCTGCGCGGGCTCGTCTCGAGCTCTACGGCCTGAACGTCCTACGAGACCCGGTCGAGCGCCCCGCCTGGCGCGAGGCGCTCGGGTATTTCACGCACGGGATGGCGTTGCTCTTGTGGTTGGCCGGGGCGCTGGCCCTGGCCAGCGGCCAGTTCGGTGTCGGACTGCTGATGTGGCTGGTCGTGTTGTCCAATGGGGGGTTCACATTCTGGCAGGAACATCGAGCCCGTCGCGCCGCCGCGGCCCTGAAGGGCTTGCTCCCAAACGTCGCGCGCGTCCTGCGTGACGGAGTCGAGCAGAAGCTCCCATCGGCTGAGCTCGTGCCCGGTGACGTGCTCATCCTGGCCGAGGGCGACAACGTCCCGGCAGATGCCCGAGTCATCGAAGCGTTCGGGCTGCGTCTCAATCAGGCCACGCTGACGGGCGAGTCCATGCCGGTGCAGAAGACCTGCGACGCCAGCCTGCGAGAGGGGCTCTCGGACATCGAGCGACCCAACCTCGTGTTCGCCGGCACAGCCGTACACGCCGGCACCGGGCGAGCCGTGGTGTCCGCGACGGGCATGCTCACGCAGTTCGGGCGGATTGCCAACCTCACCCAAAACGTCCCGGAAGGACCCAGCCGTCTGCATCGCGATCTGGCCGGGGTCACACGGCGAATATCCATCATCGCTCTGGTGCTGGGCGGCCTGGTTTTTGTCGAAGCGCGCGTCGACCTCGGCGGCACCTGGCTGCAGGCCTTTGTCCTTGCGATCGGCCTGATCGTGGCGGTTGTCCCGGAGGGACTGACCCCGACGGTCACGCTCTCACTGGCGCGGGCCGTCCAGCGTCTGGCGCGCCAGGGCGTCCTGGTCAAGCGTCTGGCCACGGTTGAGGCCCTTGGCGCGACCTCGGTCATCTGCACCGACAAGAGCGGCACGCTGACCCAAAACCAGATGACCGTACGTTCGCTGTGGGTCGGACGGCGCGTGCTGAGCGTCTCGGGCGTCGGTTATGCGCCTACAGGCGTCATCTCCGGCACACCGCCCCACAGTGCCCACCCCGAACTCGATGTCCTACTGACCGCGGCCCTGCTGTGCAATAATGCACGCCTCATTCCACCGGCGACAGATCAATCCAAGTGGGCCTGTCTCGGCGATCAGACCGAGGCCGCACTGCGCGCCGTGGCCCTCAAGGGCGGCATCGACGAGGCGGCTGTTGCCCGACACTGGCCGCGAATCCACGAGCTGCCGTTCGACGCGCGTCGCAAGCGCATGAGCACCATCCACCGCCACGGCACCGGCGAGACCGCTTTTGTGAAGGGCGCCCCGAAGGAAGTGCTGCAATTGTGCACGACCTGGCTGGGCGACGGCCAGCCCCAGCCGTTGTCGGATGTCGTCCGCGCCGAGATTCTGGCGGCCAACGACACCTTTGCCCGTGGCGCACTGCGTGTCCTGGCGCTGGCACGCCGCGACTTGCCGGCACGCACGGGCGGCTACGCGCCCGAAGGGATTGAGCAGGAGCTCACGTTTCTGGGCCTGGCGGCAATGATGGATCCGCCTCGTCCGGAGGTCGCCGAAGCCGTCCAGACCTGCCATTCGGCCGGGATCCGGTTGGTGATGATCACCGGCGACTACGGCCTGACGGCCGAGTCGATCGCCCGGCGAGTCGGGCTGTTGAAGACGGCCACGCCCCGGATCCTGACCGGCGCCGAGGTCGAGACGCTCAGCGAATCCGAGTTGATGGAGATTCTGGGGAGCGAGGTGATCGGCGCACGAATGGCGCCCGAGCACAAGCTGCGGGTCGTAGCCGCGCTTCAGGCGCGCGGCGAAGTGGTGGCCGTCACGGGTGACGGAGTCAACGACGCACCGGCATTGCGCAAAGCCGACATCGGCATCGCAATGGGCGTGACGGGAACCGACGTGGCCAAAGAGGCCGCCGACGTCGTTCTGACCAACGACAACTTCGCCCTGATCACGACCGCGATCGCCGAGGGCCGGGCCGTGATCGACAACCTGCGCAAGTTCGCGACCTACATTTTTGCCAGCAACGTTCCGGAGATCGTCCCTTTCCTGTTGACGGCGCTCTTCCACATCCCGCTGGCACTGACCCCGATCCAGATTCTCGCCATCGACCTCGGGACCGACTTGCTGCCGGCCTTAGCACTCGGACTCGAGCGGCCCGAGCCCGATGTCATGCGCCGCCCGCCGCGTCAGCGCGGCGCCCCAATCATCGACCGTGGCCTGCTCTTGCGCGCCTTTCTCTGGCTGGGGTTGATCGAGACGGCGCTGTGTTACCTCGGGTTCTATGCCGTCTACCTTCGAGCGGGTCTCAGCGAGTTGCCCCAGATGGATTGGGCATCCTTCGCCGAGCGCGCGTCAACCCCGGTTGGGCGGCTGTACCTCGTGGCGACCACGACGTTTCACGTCGGCGTCGTCCTGGCCCAGGTCGGCAATGCCTTTGCCTGTCGCACCGAGACTGATCCGGTCCATCGATTGGGCTGGCTCAGTAATCGCTACCTGATCCTGGGCGTACTGGCCGAGGTGGCTTTGATCGTCAGTTTCATCTACGTCCCGCCGTTGGCCAGGCTGCTCGAGCACCTGCCGCTGTCTATCGAGGCCTGGATTGGGCTCAGCCTGTTCGGGCCGATCGTGTATGGGCTCGATCGCATCCGCAAGAACATCGCTCGACGGCGCGCATTGATCCGGCTCGGCCCGCGCGCGGCCGTCGAAGGAGTGACCGCATGAAGATCATCGTCCTGGGCTGCGGGCGGGTCGGCGAACAGTTCAGCCGATTGATGGCGGATAAGGACCACGACGTCACCGTCATCGACTATGACGCAGCCGCGTTGGCGCGGCTTGGACCGGAATTCAAGGGCCAACGTGTCCACGGGATCGGGTTTGACCGCCGCATCCTGGCGCAGGCCGGCATCGCTCGGGCCGACGCCTTTGCCGCCACCAGCGCGTCCGACAATGCAAACATCGTTGCGGCCCGGCTTGCCCACAACGTCTTCCACGTGCCCAAGGTTGTCGCCCGCCTATATGACCCGCGCCGGGCCGAGATCTACCGGCGGCTCGGCCTGGTGACGATTTCGTCGACGACCTGGGGCGCCGAACGCATCTATGAGGTTCTGATGCATGGCGAGCTCGATCCAGATCGTTCCTTCGGGCACGGCGAGGTCACGCTGCAGGCCGTCGAGGCGCCGCCGCACTGGGTCGGGCGCTCGGTCCGGGAACTGTGCGCGCCGGGCGAGGTTTCGGTGGCCGTACTGACGCGCGGCGGTCGGGCCGTGATCCCGGGATCGGGCACGATTTTGCGCGCCGGCGATGTGGTTCACTTGGTCGTGGCGGCGACGGGGCTGACGCGCCTCGAAGAATGGCTCGGCCTCAACGGGGGAGATTGATCATGTTTTTTGTCATCATCGTTGGAGGCGGCAAAGTCGGGGCTAACCTGGCGACCCACCTGCTGCGCGAGGGACACGTGGTCAAGGTCATCGACCATCGGCCCGAGATCGTCGCGCAACTCCAATCGGAACTCCCGGAAGGCGTTCTGATCGTCGGGGAGGGCAGTTCACCCGCTGTCCTCGAAGAGGCAGGCATTCGGCGCGCCAAGGTCCTGGCGGCCGTCACCCAGGAAGACGACGCCAATCTGGTCGTGGCCACCCTCGGTCGGTTCGAGTTTGGCGTGCCGCGTGTCATTGCCCGAGTCAATGATCCGCGCAATGCGTGGATGTTTACGGCCGAGATGGGTGTCGATGTGGCGGTGAATCAGGCCGACATCCTGGCCAAGATGATCGTGGAGGAGATGTCGCTGGGCGATATGCTGACCCTGCTCAAACTGCGTCGAGGCGAGTTTACGTTGGTCGAAGAAAAACTGCGCGCGACCAGCCCGGCACTAGGGATCCCGCTGCGGCAGATGACCCTTCCAGCTCGCTGCGTGATCGCCGCCGTCATCCGGGATGGGCGGGTGCTGATACCGCGAGGCGATCTGGTGTTCGAGACCGGGGACGAAGTTCTGGCCATCGTGACTGGGCGAGCGCTCGAGGAGTTGCACGCCTTTCTGGCGCCATAGGCAGGATCTGCCGCCGGGCCGCTCGACCCGTCACCGGTCTCGGGCGCCAGGCTCCCCAATCGGGCGTAGGCTTGCGACAGACAGGTCCTCGGTCGGCGGCTCAGGTGCGGTGCCCATGGGGAGCCGCAAGACAAACCGGGCACCGCCGCGAGCCCGGTTCTCGGCGGTCAGCGTTCCGCCATGGGCCTCGGTAATGCCGCGCGCGATGGACAGACCCAGGCCGGTGCCACCGGCGACGGCCCCCTGGACCCGGTAGAACTTGTCGAAGATGCGCTCCAGGGCATCGGCCGGCAGGCCCGGCCCACGATCGGCGACGACCAGCGCCAGCTGATCGCCATCGCGAAAAACGGTCAGGCGCACGCGGGTGCCGGGCGGTGTATACACCGCCGCATTGTGAAGCAGGTTGACCAGTGCTTGCTCAATCAGGACAAAATCGAGCCGCACCAACGGAAGGTCCGGGGCAACGCTGACGATCAACTCGTGCGACTCAAACAGCGGGCGCACGCGCTGCGCGGTGACGCTGACCAAGTCGGTGACGTCGCACCATTCCAGGCGCACGCGCAGCATGCCCGACTCGAGGCGGCTCATATCCAGCAGGTTCTCGACCAGACGGTTGAGCCGCTCGGCCGCCAGCTGGATCTCGCCCGCCAGTGCGTCGCGCGGCCCGGATGGTTCGGCGGGCAAAGTCCGTAGCGTGCTGGCCGCGCCGGTGATGGCCGCGATCGGTGTGCGCAGCTCGTGCGAGACGGAATTGAGCAAAGTCTTATACAGCCGCTCGGATTCGGTTAACAAGACCGCGCGCTCTTCCGCCTCCCCCAATTGCTCGTGCTCGATGGCCAGCGCGACCTGCGCGAGCAACGCTTCCAGAAACGACTCCTGCTCGACCTGCAACGCCTGCCCGCCTCGCTGTCTGAGACCGACAACACCGACACTCCGCCCGGGCACGCGCAACGGCCAATAGGTCCCGGCCGCGGTCGGCAGCGTGTCCGTGGCGTAACCGGCCGCCCGTTGGTGCGTCAAGGCCCAGGCCGCGGCTCCGTGCTCCTTGTCATCCAGCGCGAACGTGCTAGCCGGGTGAGCCTGCTCGGCCAGACGCTCGGGGCCCGAGGTAAGGATGACGGCAACTTCGGCGTCAAAGGCCCGCCCGAGATGGGCAACGGTGGCGCGCACTACGTCGTCCAAGGATTCAAGCTGCGCAAATTCGCGCACCAGGGCGTAAAGCGCCCGGGTTCGCTCTTCGCGGCGCCGGAGGAGTTGTTGTTGCGCCCGAAGTTGAGCGGTCAGCGATCCGGCGACCAGCGCGATCACGAAGTACAGACCGAAGAGGAGCACGTCCTCGAGCTCCGAAATATAGAACGTGAACCTCGGCGGGATGAACAGGAAGTTCCAGGTCAGGGCGCTGAGCCCGGCCGCCACCATCACCGGACCGCGCCCAAAGTACAGGGGCAACACCATCACCACCAGCAACATGAACAAGGCGACGGCCTGGTAGGAGATAAAAGGCAGCAGCGCGAGATTGGCGGCGGTTGCGAGGGCCACGACCCCGATGACACCAAGGTATTGCTTCCAACTGGATTGGCGTTGCGGCAGCCAGGCGGTGCGACCCGCAGGCGCCTCGACGTCGCCGCTGACGACGTAGATGTCGATGTCGCCACTGGCGCGCACCAGGCCGTTGACGACCGACCCGCCCCGCAGCCATTCCTGCCAGGCCGGGCGCTCCGGCTTGCCGACGACGATCTGGGTCACGTTGTGTTGCCGGCCTATGTGCAACAGGGCCTCGACCACATCGTTGCCCGGGATGGTGACGACCTCGCCACCAAGGCGACGGGCCAGATCAAGATTGCGCGTCAGCTGTTGCTGCTCTGTCGGCGGCAAGGGCGACGACGACTCGACGTATGCGGCTATCCAGGGGGCCTCGAGGTTATACGCCATGCGCCGCGTCCAGCGCACCAGACGCTCCGAGAGCGGGCTCGGGCTGATGGCGACCAACAGACGCTCGCCGCTTTTCCATGGCCCGGCAATGCGCTTGATCTGCATGTAGTCGCGCAGCTGCTGGTCAACGCGCTCGGCCGTCAGCCGCAATGCCATCTCGCGCAACGCAGTCAGGTTGCCGACCCGAAAGAAGCTCTCTGCCGCCACCGAGGCCCGCTCGGGGATGTAGACCTTGCCCTCCGCCAGGCGCTTTCGCAATTCCTCGGGTGTGAGGTCGATCAACTCGATCGAGTGCGCATTGTCGAGCACCGAGTCGGGCACCGTCTCGTGCACGGTGATGCCCGTAATCTGCCGTACGGTGTCGGCGCGCGACTCAAGGTGCTGGACGTTGAGCGTCGTATAGACGTCGATGCCGGCGTCGAGCAGCTCGAGCACGTCTTGATAACGCTTGTTGTGCAGTGCGCCCGAGGCGTTTGTATGAGCCAGTTCGTCGACCAAAGCCAGTTGTGGCTTGCGCGCAAGCACGGCATCAAGGTCCATCTCTTCGAGCAAAGTGTCGCGATAGGCGATGACCCGACGCGGGAGAACCGTCAATCCCGCCAATAACCCGGCGGTTTCGGCGCGACCATGGGTCTCAGCATAGGCCACGACCACGTCGATGCCCTCGGCCAGGCGAGCCTGCGCGTCCTGCAGCATGGCGTAGGTCTTGCCGACGCCAGCCGCCATACCGAAGAAGACCTTCAGCCGGCCGCGCCCTGACCAGGCTTCGACCTTTTGAACGGCGGCGAGCAAGGCGTCGGGGTCTGGTCGGTTCTCCATAGGTGCGCCCCTCTCAGGAACGGCGATTGGATTGTACGCGAACCGGCTTCTGAGGCTCGGCTGATCAGGGCTAACGCATCTAAAGTGCAACAGCGTGCGTTTTGCCACGAATTTCACGAATTGAATCGAATTGGCACGAACGATCCCCATTCGTGAGAATTCGTATC
>WBZS01000241.1_pt1 | contig 91672 bp, 83 predicted proteins | sample 5204201 | NCBI WGS metagenome assembly WBZS01 (sample SAMN12344357, study PRJNA552823) | activated sludge metagenome | biome: Activated sludge suspended growth; feature: Nitrification reactor; material: Wastewater; isolation source: activated sludge from nitrification reactor of wastewater...
CCGAGGCGAGTTGCATTTCTCGGCTGACTATCTGCGCGGGCGGCGGATGAAGACCAATGTCGTCGTGCGGGCCGACGGGACCATCACGCTCACCACACTGGGACGCGGGAAGTCGGCACTGCACTGGTTGGACCGGCTACAGGGAAAGAAGACGATGCGGTTGATCGATGGCGGCACTGGCGGAACATGACAATGACGAAATTCGTATAGAATTTGCACTACTCAGTAGCACGTCAACAGCGCGAGGCGACAGCATGAAGAGCAAACTCGTTTTCTTGGTAGTCATCGCAGGGGCGATCGGCGCGTTGGGCGGTTGCGCCACCGAAGACTCGCGTCGCCTCGATGTCGCGAAATCCGCATCCGCCACGCGCGCGTACAGCGGCGCGCGCAGTCCGATCTCGGTAGGGAAGTTCGACAACCGGTCGAGCTTTATGCGCGGCATCTTTACGGACGGGGTCGATCGCTTGGGCAGCCAGGCGAAAACCATCCTGATCACTCACTTGCAGCAGAGCAACCGGTTCACCGTACTCGATCGGGACAACCTGTCCGAGATCAAGCAGGAAGCGGCCCTGAGCAAAACCAACCAAAACCTCAAGGGCGCCCGTTACGTGATTACCGGCGATGTGACCGAGTTTGGCCGCAAGGAAGTCGGGGACCAGCAGTTGTTCGGCATTCTCGGCCGCGGCAAGCAGCAGATCGCCTACGCCAAGGTCGCCCTGAATGTCGTCGACGTGCAAACCTCGGACGTGGTCTTTTCTTCCCAGGGCGCGGGTGAGTACAGCTTGTCCAATCGCGAAGTGATCGGCTTCGGGGGGACGGCAAGCTACGACTCGACGTTGAACGGCAAAGTACTCGATCTGGCGATCCGCGAAGCAGTCGATTCCCTGGTGGCCGGGATCGAGTCGGGCGCCTGGCGTCCATCGAACTGATCCGGGACGCTCGCCGCGTCATGACGTTCTTCCGAACGGCTCCGGGGCTGTGCGCATTGGCGATGCTCGCCACCACCTTTCTGTCGGGATGCGTTTCGCTCCCGCCGCCCCTGTATTACTGGGGCGACTACCAATCCCAGGTCTATGGGCACTTCAAAGGCGAGAAAGGGCCGCAAGAGCAGATTCTGGCGCTGGAGGAAGTGCGCGAGAAGGCCGGCGCGCAAGGCAAGGCGCTCCCTCCAGGATTCCGGGCTCACCTCGCCATGCTGTACGGCGAGACCGGACGGACCGATCTCTTCAAAGAGAACCTCGAAGCCGAAAAGACTCAGTTCCCCGAGAGCGCGGTGTTCATGGATTTCCTGCTCAAGAAGTTCGCCCAATGATGCTCACGCGCCGTCTCGTCGAAAGGGTCGCCCTCCTCCTGGGGTTGCTCTTGCTGGCCGGTTGTGCGACGCCAAAGCGATACGACTATTCCTCGTTCCGCGAAAGCCGTCCCGCATCGATCCTCGTGCTGCCGCCAGTGAACAGATCGCCGGACGTCGGTGCGACCTACAGTGTGCTGTCTCATGCGACCTTGCCCTTAGCCGAGTCGGGCTATTACGTCTTTCCGGTGACCCTGATCGTGGAGACCTTCAAGCAGAACGGCATGACCACGCCAGCCGATATCCACCAGGTTCCGGCGGGCAAACTCCGCGAGATCTTTGGCGCGGACGCCGCCCTGTATATCCAGGTCAAGCAATACGGCACGACCTACGCCATTATTGTTAGCGAGACGCGCGTGACGGCCGACGCCAGGCTGGTCGATCTGCGATCCGGCAAGACGCTCTGGGAAGGTAGCGCCACCGCGTCCAGCGGCGAAGGCGATAGCAGCACAGGTGGCGGCGTTGTGGGTCTGCTGGTCAAGGCAGTCGTCAGCCAGATCGTGGATACCGTGAGCAACAGGGGGCATGCGATCGCCGGGATGGCCACACAACGATTGCTCGCTGCCGGACGCCCGAACGCTATTCTTTTCGGACCGCGTTCCCCGCTTTATCTTAAGGACGGCCGGCCAACGCCTTGACTTCGGGGTCCGCCGACTCACGATCCCAATAACCGCCACCGTCCCGTCGGTCCAGTCCCGCGAGGTTTATCCGTCGCCCTGACGCCGCGCCCCCCACCACCGCTTCGGCTGATGCGGACGTATGCGAGGAACCACGAGTTGCGCGGATCGCGGACTTGGGAGTAGTCTGGCCCGATGGTCAAACAAGTGATCTCCTGCGCCCCTGATGTGATGGGCGGCACCCCAGTGTTTGCCGGCACTCGAGTGCCCGTTCAAACGCTCCTTGACTATCTGGAAGCGGGGGACTCGATTGACGAGTTTCTGGCCGGCTTCCCTTCGGTCACCCGCGAGCAGGTCATCGAATTCCTTGAGCAAGCGAAGGACCGCCTGGTCGCCACTGCCTTGTGAGAGTCCTCGTTGACGAGTGCGTTGATTGGCGTCTTTCGCGCGAGATCGTCGGCCACGAGGTCAAGACGGCGCGCCAGATGGGGTGGTCGACCGTAAAGAATGGCGAGCTGCTTGCCCTGGCTGCGAAAGAGTTCGACGTGTTCATCACGGTCGATCGCAATCTGTCATTCCAGCAGAGTATTCCGACTTTCGCCATAGCGGTCATCGTTCTGCGTGCAAAGACCAATCGCCGCTCTGACCTACTGCCGCTTATCCCCGAGTTGCTTGCTTCCATTCCGACAGCCAAGCCGGGCGCGGTCACGTATGTCGGGGTCTAACCGCAGGCTCCAGGTGACCGCTCGCCATCGCGACTGCGCTTCGCTGTCGCTGGCCCTGAGCGCGAACCACACCCAAATCCGGATATCCGCAGCGAGGGGCACACTCCCGAAAAACTACTTCCCACACTCGACCCGGTACGCGCAGTCCCGGCACAGCCCGGGAGCAGTAGCTTCCCGCGGCTGAACGCGACCGCTGAGAATCAGGGCGCGACGATCCCGCAGTCTGAGCAACGCGTCTTCGGGTAGCAGGGTTACCCGATGCAGCTGGCGACTGCCATCCTCCTGGCGTTCTGTCAGGACGTATCCATCATCGGCGACGCGCCGGCCATCGTCGTCCTGCACCGCGACTCGTTGGGCGGATAGTTCGATGATGTCGGCCGGATACACCGCGTGGCGCCGGCGCGTCTTCAATTCGAGCAGCTGAATCGACCCGCCGGCGAGGTAGCCCCGGTCGATCTTGGCCACGATGCGGGTTCGCCTCGATCGGAACAGCTGCTCCGAAAAGACCAGTTGCTTCCCGCGCAACGCGTCGCCGCCCCAATCTTCCTCACCTTTCTTGACCCGATAACGTTCACGGAGGACGAGGATCGCGAGAACGACGAGCAACCCAACGAGGGAAACAAAGGCGGTGCTCATAATGAGTGGCCGCGTCTGTCTCGGCGCGCTGCGAGAATCCGCCCCGCGATGCGAACCACCGGCCGCAGCAGCGCCCTCGCGATCGCCTGGCGACGCCGGCCGGCGAGAAGAAGGTCCGCGATGCATGGACCGACGAAATAGTAGATCGCGATGGCGGCGCGTCCGATCCAGTGGGGCTCTAGTACCGTATCCCGGAACTGTCGAAGGGTCTGAGTTTCGGGGGATTCCCCGAAGACGGCGGTCGCCACGAAGCACCGGTTCGATCGCGGTTCGGAAGTCTTCACCCCAGGCCGATACCGCACGGCGTCGCGATGAAACCGATCGTGTCTGGCGGTGCCCCTTCCAGAGTCCCGTTCCTGTGTCGCGCTTTTCCGTTTCCCGAGGGTTGCTTCGAATTGCATGCGCCTTTCGCACACGCCCATCTGTGCAAGATCGGCGGCGGCGGTGAACGCGCCGGCGCGGCCGTCGGAATCCCGGTTCCTCCGTTGCTTCACTGTTCGACCTTGCCGTCGATCAGATTGGATGGATGTGTTTGCGCGAAGCCTGCGGCTTGGGTGTGTCGGGCAAACCCGTCTGTTCGGTGCTTCTCCTTGTCAGCCTGTCCGCATTGAATCCCCTCAGTGCAAGAACCTTCAGGCGGCTCGCCCGGGGTTGCCCTTTCGGCACGGCCGCCAAGTCATCGAAGAGACCGGGGCACTCATCCTGCCTGAGCCGGTAGTAGACGACTATCTCGTCTGCACCATTCGGCATCGTGCTTCCCTCTCGGTGCTCGGCCTTCGGATCCTTGAGCAGAACGGAAAAGTTGCTCGTCTGCGAGCGGGGCAGCAGAGGGGCGGCCACCAAAGTCGGCTGCCCGGCGTTCCCTCCCATCGGCGTCCCTGCGTCGAATCCCATCAGGACCAGAACCTTCAGGCGGCTCGCCCGGGGTTGCCCTTTCGGCACGGCCTCCAAGTTCTCGAAGAGACCGGGGCACTCGTCCTGCCTGAGCCGGTAGTAGATGACGATCTCGTCCGCCCTCTCTGCGATCATTCCTTCCTCTCGGGACTCGGCCTTCTGATCCTTTGCGAGGATCACGTAAGTCAGGATCGACCCCGCGATCAAGCCGCCCGCAATCGCAATAGGAGTGCTCATGGCTCCACCTTTCCTTCAATCAGATCGGACAGAATGCTCGTATGCGAAGGGGGCAGCAGAGGGGCGGCCGCCGAAGCCGGCTGCTCGGCGTTTCCTCTGATCAGCCTCTCAAAACTGAATCCGCTCAGGACAAGGACCTTGAGGCGGCTCGCGCGCGGCGGGCCTTTCGGCACGGCCGCCAAATTCGCGAAAAGAAGTGGGCACTCGTCCCGCCTGAGTCTGCAATGGATAACGATCGCGTCGGCCTTATCTTCCATGATTCCCTCCTTTGTTTCTTGCTTCATACGGATACCCCAGCCGATTGCTCTGGCATGGGCCTCTTGGTTCTCTGCTGAAGGATCTCTTCGCCGATGCACTGAAAGCCGCGAACATTGGCGAACACCGGTTCTGCGACATCGGTGATCCGGTGCCGTTTGAATGCGTGCTTGACCGCTGCCTTGAAGACCTGCGCACCGCCGCCGACCAGGAGAATGTTCTGAATGGCGGCGACATCCCGGATGTGTTCCTGAAGGCGCGCGACGGCCTCCCTCGTCACCTGCTCGATCACCGGCTTGAACCGCTGCATCGAGTAAGGCTGTTGATACAGGATCAGCGGTTTGCGCGATCGAATCGCGTCGTCGATCGCTTCGAAGTCCTGATACTCCTCGCCGAGATCGGCCGAGATCATCTCGGCAATTGTCCGGACGATGTCGAACATGCCCCGGTCGGTCGATGAACTCTGTTGCTGGATCAGCGTCATGCCGCGGCTGAGGAGCCAGTCGAAGGTCCGCTGCCCGGGATCGATCACCAGGTTGAGATCCCCTTTCCGAACCGATTGCTGTCCGGTCGTCATGCTGTAGTGGGCAAGCGCCCCTTGCGGCTGGGCGAAGACCTTGACGTGTTCGACCACGACCTTCCGTCCTTGTCCCAACGTATGCTCACCGACCCATGCCCGCTCAAGGGCGGCGCGTTTGCCAACCAGATGTTTGAGGGGCAACCCCATGACGAGAACGTCGATCCGGTCCTCGTTCATATAGTGCAGCGCGCCTTTGACGAAGGCCCGGTACTCGGGGGTGTCGATGAAGCCGTCGTGCATGTTGGTCGCCCGGTAGCGCCCCTTGGCCGCGCCGATGCCGGGGCCGACCTCGTGAAACATGTTTTCAACCGGTACCGCGACGGTGTCGCGCTTTTCACCGATCAGCTCTTTGGTGGGGTCGACCGTGCTCCAATGGCTCATTGACGGGAACAACCCGCATTTGATGTCCCCTCCCTTACTGGAGCAGGTGTATTTGGTGTTGCCGAATCCAACATCGATGGCTCTGGCGATCGCCATGATTTCCTCCTGGTAGTCAGCCGTAGCCCATTCAACTCAATTTCCGATCAAATGAATAGGAGAAATAGGGCCTTTTTTGGGCCACTTTCGACGCTAGCCCATAGTTTTCGACGATGCGCGTTCCGCGCAGAATGCATCCCGGTGGAATTTGCGCTGATCGGCCCGGGCGCGTTCGCCTCCTACTGTTCGTCGCCCGTTCCACCGGCGCAGAACGCGGCTCAACGAAAGGGAACGAGGTATGCGGGCTGCCGATATCAACACAGCATTCTCGAAACCAGAGGTACCGCAAACCCGCGTCCTGTCAAGCGTTCCGGCCGATTGTCGATAAACGGGAAGACAATTGGGAAATTTAGATTGCATCTAAGGTCTTGACATCGGCCCCGACCCCGGCGCAAAATCAAATCGCTTATTCGGCCGTCGCGGCCGAAGCCCTCCCGCAACGGAGGTTCTGGTCTACCTGACTGGACGTCGCGGTCGTTACCCGCCCTAGAGAGTCGCGCTAGGCAGTACATCGCCCCCGGCGCTGTGTGGTGGAATTGAAGTGTTGTTGTCGCCGGCCGCGTCATCGAACGCGAGCGGCGACCGTAGTGGGCTCGACCCACTGTCATCGGCCAGACCGATGAGTACAGTTCTCCCGAGTACCGCAGCCATAGCGGCTGAAGGGTTTCCGGCGTCCCTTGGAGGACGCCTATGCCTTGGCGACTCCGATCGCCGAGATCATCGGCTCGACCGATGATGAGCAACCTGCGTCATCTGCGCCAAGAGCGCGACGGCGCGTAGCCACGACGTCGGCTTGACCGACGCTCAGCGCATCACCATCACTTAGCGATCCATTTCAGCGTGCGTTGCCGAACGGCAGCTTGCGTGTTGCGCAGTGCGCACCGCAATCGCGAGCACGAACCCAATCGGGGGCCTGGTGGCAGGGCCCTGGATGCTTTTGGGGGAATGGACGGAAATCGAAGTCTTGATAAACCGAGTAACTCGGGTCCGAGCGATCGGAGGCCGCTGCGGTGCAAGACGCTGCAGACGCCCGCGCGAGCGGGGACACGCACGTTGCCGAAATGCAGCTGCGTGGTCGCTAGCACATTTTAACGACTGCCTGTCGCCGCCGGCGACGAACCTCATCCCGCTACATACGCCCAGGGCTGCGCGTATGAAAAGCGTTACCTCAAGCCCTCGTGGGTGGGCCGCATGGGTCCGCGGCCTACTGGCGTGACACAACTCGACCATCGAAACAACACAACGCAGGAGGCAACATGAGTAACAACCCAGACTGGAAATCGAAAACGCAAAAAATCCTAGACGCCAACAATCACCGACACGCGAAGCTCAAGAAGGACGTGAGCGAACGCACGCGCGAGGCACGCGCGGCGGCATTGTTTGTTTTTATGAATCTGTTGCGCAGCCTTGGGTTCGAGGCCGATCCGTACAACCTGAGGGGGACGCATATCGAGCAGGCCATTTGGTACTGGACGTGCGACCCACGGATAGCGGCGCGCTGCGAGAACGAAGGGGTTCCCATGCGCGAAGAGCCGATATCGGCGGCGTATCTGCAATTCCTCGCAAGCGTTCTAAGGACGTTTTCGGTGTGGATCGGCAAGCCAGGCATGGTGCTGCCGCTCGAGCGCTATGTGCCCGACCCGAGCCGCTACCAGCGCAGCGGAATAGCCACCTACGACAAGAGCTGGACGGCCAAGGGCCTGGACATCCCCCGTCTGCTCGAACTCATCTATCTAGAGGACATCTACGTGGGGACGCAAGTCGAGCTGATCTTCGCGTTGGGATTGAGACGCAAGGAAGCGATCATGCTGCGCCCTCACCTGCAGGTCATCCCGGCGTCTATCGTCCCTGGTTACGACCTGATCGCCGATCAGTACCTCATGGTCGTGGAATTACGCCATGGAACCAAGGGGGGACGATTGCGTTTCGTTCCGCTCGAGTCGAACACCCAGCGGCTCGCCATCGAGCATGCACAACGGCTCGTCCCTCACCCGAACGATCATATGGGCCGGCCGGGGCACACGCTCAAGCAGTCGCTGCGCCGGTTCGACTACGTCATGGACAAGGTCGGCGTCACGCAGGCCGAACTGGGAATTACCGCCCACGGCGGACGTCACCAGTTCGCTAATGATAGGTATGTCGAGTGGACCGGTGAACAATCGCCGGTTCGTGGCGGTGTGCCAAGCGACTTGTTGTCCAACTACGACGCGTGCATGAAGATCATGCAGCAGCTCGGTCACGCCAGGCTGCAGATCGCTGGCGCGTATCTAGGCCCGATCCTGAACAACATACGACACGCCCGGCCAGTGCCGGGCAACTCGGAATTCCAACCCGCGACCAAGGAGACCAAAGATGACTGAGCGCAACCCGGCACACCAAGCCGCCTGGGATTTCGCGATCACCTGCCTAGAAAAGCACCCGCGCGCGAGTGCGCAGATCGTCTCCTACCCCTACCATAAGGGCAAAGACGGCGCCACCACTTGGCGCGATTACTGCTACGTCCCGGTCAACGTCGCGACCTCGGTCACCAATCGAATCCCGGCCATATCGGAGATCGACTCGATCCTATTGGCGCGCAAACTCTGCGGCTCGCTCGCCTGGCTCCAGGCGCAGTCGGTTATCGAATTTGTGGGCAACCCGCCGATCGAGCGAAACGGTGGGGGCAAGCGGATTGCGCGGCGCGCGCTGCTCAGCCTGCCGGAGTATGCGCTCTACCTTCCAGCCCGCGGCGCGGATCTGCTCTTCGGCGACTATCCGATGATCGGCACCTTCGCCTTTATCGACGATCGCGACACCCTGCCCGGACGTCGCTTTCCCGAGCTCAACCTGATCGCGCTGGTCGACATGCGCCGGGACGGTCTTCCAGTGTTTCCGGTGTACTACTTCTGTGCGCTGCTGGATGGCGAGACCTACGAGCGCGGTGTGCTCAGGGCAAGCGCCACTGTCGATCCAGCCATCGCGAAGTCCCCGGCAGCACAGCAGTACCAACGCGAGTCGGCACGGTTTATCGCGCGCATTGCCGACGATCTCGAACTTGTCGGGCGCAGCGCCTCGGTGAACGGCTGGAACGAGACAGGAACACGCAAGCTGCGGCCGGCCGAGGAAGACGGTTGTATCGCTCTGTCTGACGACCTCGACATCGTGAGGATGCATTGGACGACGGTCGGATCATCAGCGCGGCACTGAGGCGTGAGCCTCAAGGGCGCCGTCGACGAGTACCACGCTGTTGCCGGCGTCCCGTCCACGGTCAGCCGGCTTCATCCACGGAATTCGCACTAACAAGGAGACCACCATGGCATCTCTGCAATCCCTGCCGACCGACACGCTCGCGCTGCGCGACTTGCGTCTGGCCAGCCCACGCCCGCTGTCGCCCCCACCCCTGCTCACGCCCACGCTGCGCGCTCAACTCCCTCCTCACCCGGGCTATGAGTTCTCCTGGGGCCAACTGATCGAGTGGCCAGGCGATCTGCCGGACCCGGACACCGAAGACTATACGGGGACGCGCTGGTCGATCATCCCTATCGGCGTCTGGCAGGCGATCCATCCGAGCTTGCGTGCTACCGGCCAGCATCTGTATCAACTGCTGGACCGTACGTGGTTCGACAGCGCCGATTGCGTGGAATGGACGCTGCCGCCCTTCGTCTATCTCGATGCGCCGCAGCGGGTCAGCCTGGCGGGATTCCTCACGTTATCCGGTGCCGACGCCGCCGAAGCGCGTCGCTGGCTGGTCGATTCGTTTCTCGTCGACGAACTCCCGGCAGTGCTCGCCCGCTACGAGGAGGAACTGCTGTGGTGGATCGATGAGTTTCGGCAAGATCGCGAGGACCGCATGACCGCTCGCGGCCGCGAAGGAAACCGGCCGTGATCGCCGCGCTGCACGTTCCGCCGCGCCTGGCCGGTCAGCCGCTGGTGCCCTGCGGGATTCCGGAGACCTTGATCGCGGTATTGGCCGAACAGGGCATTGGCGCCGAGCAACACGCATTCGAGGTATTTGCGAAGGCGGGCGTCAGGGACGTAAGCCTGGCCGATGAGTTCGAGGGGGCGCTCGGCTATGCCTTCGAGTGGGGTTGGGTGCTGCCGTACCTGCCTGCGTGGTGCGCGACCGACAGCGAAACAGCCGGTGTCGCCTGGCGCGTGGTGCCGGTTGCGCTGTGGGGCGAGCTGTCCGCGCGCAAGCGTCTAGTCGATCCGGTGCCGGCGGTGCTGGCGTACGCCCAGCGACATTGTCTGGAGTTCGTCCACAACTGCCTGCGGGCACCGGCTATCGAGCTCTCGCGCACCTTTCCCCATGACGTGTGCACGTTGTTCCCCTCTCCGGATGACCATGCCGGGAAACTGGTGGCCTGGCTTGAAGCCGAGTTCCTGCCGCGGGAGATGCCGCGCCTGTTGCGCCTGCTGCAGTCACTCGCACTCAGATTCGCACACGAGATCGAAGGCAAGGCGCCCGTGCCATTCGGCGGTCGCTCGCGCAAAGAAATGGCAAGAACCGGGGGCTAGCGTCGAAAGTGGGCCAAAAACGGCCCTATTTCGCGTGGACGGACCGACGCCGGCGCGCCTACATTGTGGCCAACCACCCCGAGACGCGATGGCTTTGACCGAAACCCTTGTCCGCGGAGAACGACGCAAGGTGCCCACAAGGGAGCACTTGGCGCTGGCGCAGCTCGTGCGCGCCGAGGACGTGCGTGTGCCGGCGCCGGCTGCGCCAGCCGAGCCGCCCTGTTCGATGAGCGAATCGCTCGCGCATGGCCTCGTCAATCGCCTGACCGCCGAAAGCCGAGATGACGATCTGGTGGCGTGTCTATCTGCAGGCATGCCGGCGCTGCCGATCAAACCGGCGGCGGCATTCCGGGCCGGCTGCCGTTGGCTCGAGGCCACCATACCGGCCGGACTCCTGATCGGGCGGGTCCACATCGGTGAGGCGCGGGGCAAGAACAAGGATTCGGCATACGGGATTCTGCATTGGTCGCCGCGTGAGGATGCCAGATCGCTGGTGGCCTCGCTCATCCTGCTCGAAGTGCGCAAGTTGAGAGTGACGGCCACGGACCTTGTGGACGTGACCGGCCACGCCCTGATGCGCCTGTTCTATCGGCTGAAGACCACCGACTCAGCCGACGTCCTTGCCGAACTGTCCGCCGGCGTGCTCCCCTTCAACCATTGGGCCGACGTTCTGGGGCGGTTGCCAAAGGATTGCGACATCCTCTTGCCCACCCCGACAGGTGTTCTGGCCGTTGCCACCAACCGCATTCCGGGAAGCACGAGTGCCGGCTTCGTGGGGCGTACCTGGATCTCGCATTCGCGCCTCCAAGACAACGCTGCGCGCCTCGACGCCGCCAAAAGGGCGTTTGCCGAACGCGGGATCGTCGTCAACATCTGGCCGTTCCCGCTTCTGACGCCAGCCAGGGTCGCCGCGATGCGCGAGCAAACGCAGGCAACGGGCGCCGAGCTGCTCAACCGCGTCCTGCAAGCGCAGCTTCCACCCGGCCGACGGCTTCCAGCCGAATGGCATTTCGGCTAACCCTCAGCAGGAGAATCCGATGGCACTCTTCGACATCATCAGACAGCGTTTTCGCGCGATCGGCCGCAGCGACGAGGATGACGCGGCCGACACGAACGCGCAGGCCACCGCCGACGACACCCGAACCGAGTCGTCTTCTCGCCCACCCGGACCGGTGCGCGCGATGTCGGAAAGTATCGCCCGAGGGCTGCGCGGCGAGCCGGGCGGCCAAACGCCGAGCTGGTTCGATGGACCCGAGCGACGGCAGCTTCGCGTCTCCGAAACCGCAGACTGGACCGGGCGCACGACCAGCGCACAGAGAAACGGGGGGTTTGCCGGATCCTCGCTCCTGGATGGCAACTACCTCAACACCCGCGTGCTGGGTGCGCCAAACACGCAGGAATCGCCCCCCATCGGGCCGCCTGTGAATGGCGGTCGAAATGCGCGTCTACATGGCGGCGGGGATGAATTGCGGGTTTAGCGGTTGCCGTGTGACATTGCTGATCGATCGAGTTATCTGGTGCCGGGAGTGAATCGCGGGAGGGGGTGTTGGAAGGAGCCCGGAGGGCGACTGGAAACGCCCCCTCCCGCGCGACGACGAGTGGGCAGCGGTGGGATTGCAAGTATCAGCCTGGCCGAGAGCGAGGAGGCGACGTAGCACGCCCAAGGGAGATGCTGTAGAACGAGTGACTGCCGAAAGAAGCAGGCGCGGCATCGGAGCAAACGACCAAGTTCCCACCGATGCCACGCCCCGTGCCCGAGCGGGCGACGTTGCGTGCAAAGTATTTCACGAGTCGCCTGAGCGTGTCGAGTTTTCATCGGCGCATGACCGATGGAACCTCCAGGACGACGCTACCTCTGCACCCGCTGCGACGCAGCGGTGCTCATCTGCAGCCCCTGCGACCACGGCCAGCGCTACTGTGCTGGCGACTGTGCGCAGCAGGCGCGCGCCGATTCCGTGCGTGAGGCAGGACGTCGCTACCAGATGAGTCCGCGCGGTCGGCGCAGCCACGCCGCGCGCCAGCGCGGTTACCGTGCCCGGCAAGCGAAAGTGACGCATCACGGTTCCCCATCTGCGGCCCTGCCTGCTTTACTGCCGACTAATCCGAGCAGACCTCCGGAATGGACATCGCCACTGCCTTGGCACTGCCATTTCTGTGGCCGGCCGCAAGTGCAGTTCGTGCGCCATGACTTTCTGCGTCGTCGGATACGCCGCCCTTCACGTTTGCCTGAGCCGAGAGAACTGCTCCATGACCCTGACCCCTGAACTCGAAGCCCATATCCTGCGCTACCACCACGTCGAGAAATGGCGCATCGGCACCATAGCCCGGCAACTGCACGTTCATCATGGCAGCGTCGAGCGCGTCCTGCGCCAGGCCGGTCTGCCGCGCATCGGCACGGCGCGTCCTTCGCACATCGATCTCTACCTGCCCTTCATCGGTCAGACCCTGGAGAAATTCCCCACGCTGACCGCCAGCCGTCTCTATGCCATGGTCAAGGAACGCGGTTACCTCGGGGGTCCCGATCACTTTCGCCACCTCATCAGCCACCATCGGCCTCGGCCCGCCGCCGAAGCCTACCTGCGCCTGCTCACCTTGCCGGCCGAGCAGATGCAGGTCGACTGGGCGCACTTCGGTCACCTACACATCGGCCGCGCTCGACGCCCGCTGATGGCCTTTGTCATGGTGCTGTCGTGGTCCCGGCGCATCTTTCTGCGCTTCTTTCTCGATGCCCGGATGGAGAACTTCTTACGCGGGCATGTCGGTGCCTTTGAAGCCTGGGGCGGCCTGGCCAGGGTCGCGCTGTATGACAACCTCAAGAGTGCCGTGCTCGAACGCCAGGGCGATGCCATTCGCTTCAATCCCACGCTGCTGGCCTTCGCCGGTCACTACCGCTTCGAGCCCCGGCCCGTGGCGGTGTACCGGGGAAATGAGAAGGGGCGGGTCGAAAGAGCCATTCGTTTCATACGAGGCGCATTCTTTGCCGCACGCACTTTCGTCGATCTGGCCGACCTCAACCGTCAGGCTGATGCCTGGTGCTTGGGCCAGGCCGACGACCGGCCTTGCCCACAAGACAAGGCACTGACCGTCAGGCAGGCGTTTGCCCAGGAGCAATCCCGTCTGCTCGGCTTGCCGGCCAATGCCTATCCGCTCGATGAGCGCAAGGAAGTGACGGTAGGCAAGACGCCCTACCTACGCTTTGACCTGAACGACTACTCGGTGCCGCACACCCAGGTGCGCAAGACACTCACCGTGGTGGCCGATCCCGAGCGGGTCCGGATCCTCGATGGCCAGACGCTCCTCGCCTCGCATCCGCGCTGTTACGACCAGGCAAAGCAGATTGAGGATCCGCTGCATGTCGCCAAGCTGGTCCAACGCAAGGCCCAGGCGCGCGAGCAACGTGGGCGGTCTCGGCTGACGCAGGCGGTACCGGCCAGCCGGGATTTGCTGGCACAAGCGGCTGCACGCGGGGAGAACCTGAGGACCATCACCGCGGCACTGTTGCGCCTGCTCGAGCGCTACGGCGCCGCCGAGGTGCAGACAGCGGTTCTTGCCGCGCTCGCCCGCGGGGTGGCGCATCCGCATGCCGTGCTCCTGGCACTGGAAGCGCAGCGCGAGGCCCGCCATCAGCCTCCGCCCGTGGCGGTATGTTTGCCGGCGCATGTGACAGCCCGAGATACGCCAGTCCAGCCACATCGACTGGAGACCTACGATCAATTGACGGTCAAGACCGGAGACGATGATGAATCTTGAACAGTTACGTCAGCGTGCGGCGGCATTGCGCTTCTATGGGGTGCTGGCCCATTGGTCGGAGGTGGCCACGGCCGATTGGTTGGCGCCCTTGGTGCAGTGGGAGGAGGACGAGCGTACTCGACGCTCTCTGGAGCGGCGCCTCACCGATGCGCGCATTGGCCGTTTCAAGCCGCTGGCCGATTTCGACTGGGCTTGGCCGACCCGTTGCGATCGGGGATCGGTCGAGGCCTTGATGGAGCTCAACTTCATCGCCGAGGCCGCCAATGTGGTGCTGGTCGGCAATAACGGGGTGGGCAAATCGATGCTGGCGCAGAATGTCGCGCATCAGGCGCTCATTCACGGGCATACCGTGCGCTTCACCACTGCCGGCGAACTGCTCGGGGATCTGGCCGCCCTCGATAGCGATGCGGCTTTGCGTCGGCGCCTGCGTCACTATGCCGCGCCCGACCTTCTGGTGATCGATGAAATCGGCTATCTCTCCTATTCGAACCGCCATGCGGATTTACTCTTCGAACTGGTGAGCCGGCGCTATGAGGCCAAAAGTACGATCGTAACGACCAACAAATCGTTCGCAGACTGGTCGTCGGTGTTTCCCAACGCGGCGTGCGTGGTATCCCTGGTGGATCGCCTGGTGCATCATTCGGAGGTAATCGTCATCGAGGGCGAGTCGTACCGCTTGAAGGAGGCAAAGGAGCGCTCCGAGCAGCGCGGCCGGCAACGGCGAAAGAAGACGCCATGAGGCCCTGGCTCTTGCCGTCCGGGCTCCAGCGTGGAATCCCCTTCATCATCCCCGATGACTGGTCGCCAGAGCAGGCACTGGCGATGGTCGAATTGCTCGACGATCTGCGCCACGTCATCTGGGAGCGCTATCAGCTTCAACTGCAGGAACTCCTGAGCGAGCAGCACTGCTCAGACCTCGCGGAGAATCCCAAAAACATCGAGGAAGACGACCCGCCATTCTGACCCGCCCGCACCTTTACTCGACCATTCGTGGGCCCTCGCGGGCCCATTGTCGTTAGGGATGCGCTATTCGCGCAACTCCGCCAGATTTAGGCGCGTTCTGCAGACCGGCAACACCGCCGTCCGAAAACCCCGGCGGCGGCCTGTTCGGCAACGATGCCGGCGCGTCGACACAAGGCGATCGCGGACTGACCGGAAGCAACCTGTTCGGCGCAGGCAACGATCGCGACGACTCCGGTCGACTCTTCTGAGGTTGGGAACGCGGCTGCAACGACGTCGCGGAATGATGCCGTTCTGCGCAAGACGGGGACGGCCAACCGAGCAAGCCGAGCGTCCATTTCGTGCGCCATACGGTTGGAGAGCGAGACACCGAGGTCTTCGCTGGGCCGTGGTCGTTACTGGCAGCCCCGGTATGAGCTGGTTTGACGGGCAGCTGTCTGCGTCAACCCGCCGTTCAGACAGGCGGTACTCAATGCAGTTTGCCGGCGGCTCCCGGCCATTTCCAGTCACTGACGCGGCGGCACGGCCGCACCGCCGAGCGTCCGGTCGCAGCCAGGTAGGAGATGCTCGGCCGCGACGCTCACGGAAGCGGCCCGGCGCGGCGGCCATTTGCGACTACATCCTTGAACCGAAAGGTGTCGGGGCTGGGCACGTGCCGTGCTACCAAACGTCATACCCGTAGGGGCACCGCCGCCAATTGATGAGGCGCTCATCTGCAGCAGGCCCTCGCAGGCGTCGCCCTTCAAGTCCGCACTGATGGCTACGCGGATACCCATTCCGCGGAGAGCAGCGCGGCCTGCTCCAGCACGGTCTCCGTCGCCTTCTCCTGTTTGTCGGGCGGATAGCCGTAGCGCCTGAGAATCCGCTTCACCAGCACACGCAGTTGAGCGCGCACGTTCTCGCGCAGCGTCCAGTCGATGGTGACGCTGGCGCGCACAGTCCGGACCAACTCCTGTGCGATCGTCCGCAGCGTCTCGTCGCCCAGAACCTTCACCGCCACTGTCGTTGGTCTCCAGTGCGTCATAGAACGCCAGTTCGTCCTCAGAGACGTGGAGTGCGTCGCCGCGCGCATTGGCTTCGCGCATTTCCTTCGCCAGCCCAATCAGTTCCTGGATCACCTGGGCCGCCTCGATGGCGCGGGTCTGGTAGCGGCGGATCATCTGCTCCAGCATCTCGGCGAACGAACGTGCCCGCGCATCGGCTTGTCGATGTACATCGTCTGCAGGCTCCGGCGCGTCGAAGCCGATAAGCCACATGTCGCGCACGAGCACAAGCTTGAACGGATCCTTGGGATATCGCGGAAGCGATTGGCCAGCGCTTTGCGCCGCGGCTTGTTGCGGATGTGCTGCTGCCAGTCGGCCGGGTCGGAGGCCGAGCCGGTCATCACCACCTTGAGCGCGCCGTGTTCGTCGTCGGCGCCGTCCCAACTTGGACTCAGTTTGACGATCTCGCGATACAGCTCCACGCAGATGCGCCGGCTCATGCAGACAATCATCACCTTGCCGTCCGTCTCCAGCTTCTGCAGTGCGGCCGCGATGTGGGCGGACGAGTAGCCGCGGGCGGCCAGGTTCTCGCGCAGCAGCGCCGTCTCAATAGGGCGGTTAGCCTCGCAGGTGCTCCATTCGCCGAGATGGCGATAGGCGAGGCAATCCAGCCGCGCCTTGTCGGTGAACAGGGCGACGACACGGTTCTGCGTGCTGCGCTCGGAGCCGGGTTGTTCAGGCACGTTCTTTTGCGTTCTTCGCTTCTTCCTCGAGCAAGCTCAACGCGCCCAGAAGCACTTGCTTGACTTCTTCCACCCAGGCTTGCGCCCAACGGTCACTTATGGACTGTGGGATCGGAACTTGATGAACGAAAAGCTCGTGAACACGTTGCTTGCGCAGAAACGTGCTTCCAGTTCCCGACGGCTCATACGCGCCTTGCCACCTGGTCTGCGGTTGTTTCCACAGCCGAGTCTTGCTCAGTTCGGTGAGTTGCTCGCTCACAATCTGTTTCAGGCGGTCGATGATCTCGGCCTCCTGTTCACGAGTGATCTTCTTGCCTTCCGGCGACCAGCCAAGCGGCGATTCCAGAAACCGGGACAACACGTTTCGGGTCAGGCTGATCAGGGTATCCGTCGGTCTCAGCCAGTACCCGTCGAACCATCCTTCGGCATGCCTTCTCGCCATCGCCTTGATGCTTTGCCAGGGCGCCGAACTGATCCCTTCGACTCGTTTGTATCCGAGCCGCGCCTCCCAGACTTCCTGAAATGCCACGCTCGCCTCGCGGACCGCGAGACCCAGACTCTCGAAGCTGTAATTCGGAACGCTGGGCTGACGCAGTTGCGGATGGGCCCGTAGAATCAAATGTTCTGTCAGGTGGAGGAGGTCCTGACCCAGGGATTGCTCAAATGCGGCCTTGTCTTCATCCTCCCAGCCTTCCGGATACTTCTTGGCATCGAGGTAGCCTAGGTAGAAAGTGCTGCCTTCAAGATGCGCCGCTAGTTGCCTTGCGGCCTCGCGGCTGACATTCCGACTCACTTCGTTCTCGACGAGACTGCGAAGCCCGCTGAAAGCCTTCGCCTTGCGGTCTTCGGCGGAGGGGATGTCATCGCCCACGACCAAGTCCATATGGGTAAGGACCACCGTCAGGCATGAGGTGTATCCGGCGCCTGCGATGGCCTCCAACACCTTCCGGGCGGATTGGCTCTTTAGGGAGTCCTTGCCGGATTCGACGAACAGGATGTTCTGGACCTGTCCGAAGATCGAAGTGGTTTCGCTCGATAGTTCGGTTGCGGGTTTCTCGTGGTCAAGGCCCTGTGTATCCACAAATACGTGTTCATAGTCTTCCCCGGAACCAACCCAGTCCGGACGGAAGGGGCCGCAAACCCGGATTCCAGTGACCAACGGCGTCAGCAGCGCTCCCCATTCCTCTTTGGTATTTGAGCAGAACCACCTGACCGCCTTCAGGAAAGCGTCGCGATCCGTGGCCGGAGCGGACCACGTCCACGCCTCTGGCCAGCCCGTGGAGGATTTGCTGAACTTTCCCTCTTGCAGTCCGGAGAATCGCGATTCGATTTCCTCCATCACCTCGATTACGAGATCTTGAAACGCTTTCAGTCCCTCGGCCGACCGCTGCATTTCATCCAACGCGTAGCTCCGCTCCTCGTCCTTCAGATTCTCCAACTTCCCGAGAATCGCCTCAACCTCCTCGCGCGCGGTGACGGCGATGCGACGAATGGATGCGAGAGCATCCCTGAGGAACGGCGGATTCTCCGCCGCCGTACCTGCGCCTCCCGCTTTGACAGGCCCACCGAATGATGAGCTTCCAACCGCCTTGGATTTGTGCGGACTCCATCCGCCGAGGACGTACTTGAGGCGGAATCGCTGGTCGGTGTCATCCAGCAGGTCTTTCATCACGGCCTCGTCCGGTGCGGATTCGATCGCCTTGAGGACCGCGTTGGACAGTGACTCCATGAATTCCTGCTGCGTCTGGTGGCGGCTCAAGAAAGTCACCGCGGCGGAAAAACCACTGCTCCCGGTGACGATTTCGATCTCGCAGGTCGTTGTGCGGTTGGTTGAGGTCGCGGGGAAGCGGTCGCGCTCCGCATCGCAACCGATCAACCGGCGGAGCAGCGTGGTCTTGCCCACACCGGAATTGCCGAGGATCAGGCTCCGCACGGCCTGCCCCGGGCCCATGGCCGGCAGGGGGAGCAAGCGTTCGCGAAGGGCACGGTGGCTCGTGGTCGAGGGGTCGAGATCGCCGTAGAAGATGTCAACGACGGCCGCGTCGAATTCGCGCAGCGCATCCGCGCGGCTGCCCACCGAGTGCAAATCCTGGCGTCCAAGAAGCGCATTCATTTGCGCTTCCAGTCGCTTGGCAACTGCCTCCTTATCGGTACCTAAACCCTTGAAAACCTTCTTCCCGGGACGACCGCCCTCCATCTTGAGCGGGTGTCGGAAGGTGATGACATACCCCTTGCGTCCGGGGTTCTGCTTGGCAGTGGCAGTGTAGGCTTGTTTCATGGTTCGCGGATATTCCGTGGTATTCCATCGGATGTCAACTACTTTTGGAATATCCTGGTATACCGACCGAATGCCTGGTGTGCCTCGCAGTGGGTTTGCTCAGGCAAGGACGGCTTCCCCGAGCACTTCCGCCTTGGCGTAGCGTTTGAAGGACTTCGCATCCGAGAAACACCGGAAGCCCGCCTCGCCGGCAATCCTGATGGTGGCGGCGTCCTCGTTGAGCAGAACCGCGACCGGCTGGCTCAACTCCTCCTGCAATCCGATCGGCCAGGCCAGATCGAACACGGCCCGCTGCTCACCGGACTGCGGATCGGCGAAGTCGTAGGACACAACGCCGCGCGGCAGACCCTGCGATTCCACCCAGTCATTCAACGCCTGGATCTCGGTCTCTTCTTCCTCGCTGGTGATGCCGCCACCGACCGAAATCGTTGGCGGGACCGCCGACGCCGGACCGGCGAGCCAGCGGTTGTCGCCATGCAGAAGCTCCTCCATCCGGCGATTGAGCTCGGCGGATAACAACACTTTGCGCGCTTCGAGGAAATCCAGGAAGCGCTCGACCTTCCACAGTTCCTGATCCGCGGGAATCCATTGCGATGCGAGCGCCCCGGGATGCGCCGCTTCCACTTTCGGGAAGTACTCCTCCGGCAGCCTGTCGGTGATGTCGAGGTTCGTATCCTTGGTGAGGAAGCAGAAGTTGGCGAGGGCGTTCACCTCGGCACGCGCGTGCTTGCGCTTGTAGAGCTGCGCCTTGGGGAAGATGTGGTGCACTTCCAGGCGGCTCATCTTGCCGAGCAGGCTTGCCTTGAGCGGCAGCCCGGTGCCCCAGTCGCGCGCTTCGCCCATGCGCGTTAGCAGGTAGAGCACGGGATAGAACCGTGCGCCCAGGCTCCAGCCGGTGAAGTGTCCCGGCTCGGCGCGCAGGCCCCCGTGCCACAGCCGCAGTTGCTCAAGCAGCTTCTCCAGTCCGTCGCCGTCGCCTTCGAGCGCGGCGAGGTCCTGGTCGATGAACGACTCCGTGGACCCGGAAAAGCGCCCCCACATCGCGGCCTGCACGAACCAGAAGAGCAGCTTGTCGCGCTCCTTCTCGCCCATCGGTCCGAGCTTGCCCTGCTGCCGCTGGTCGAGGTAGCGCGCCATCACCGGCACGCCGAACCGGCCGAAGAACACCCGGTCGTGGTCCAGCCCCAGCCGACCGCCGATCAGGTTCAGGCTGGTGTCGATGTGTTTCGTGGCCCGCGCGAGCGCATCCTGCACTTCCCCCGCGTTCTTTTCGTGCAGGTGCTGGAACTTGGCCTCGCCCGTCAGCACCGTGTTCACGGAGCGGAGCAGCCAGTCAAGGTTGAAGTGAAAGTCCGACTTCGCCCACTCGGCGAGCTTGAGCTTCATGGCGTCGCGCCCCTCGGGCCACTCGGCGCAGATCTTCGCCAGCGCCAGGTCTCCCTTGGAGAGCTTGGTGCCGCCGCTGTTGACCCGGTTGAAGATGTCCACCACGACGTCGAGCGACTTGTCGGCCCCGGTCACCTCCTCGACGTGGAGGTCAACGTCGGTGATGGAAAGGAGGCGACTCAGGCGTCCCACGTAGTCGCCCACCTTCGGCGCGAGCTCGGGTTGCGCGGTGAGCCGCGTGACGAACTCGCCCAGCCCAGCGGTGCCCTTCCCCATCAGCTCCGTCACGTCGATCCAGAGAGGGTCGTCCTTCATCTTCACCGGCTGGTAGAACTCGAAGCTCTCACCAGCGAGGTGGAAGCGCAGCCCGGTGAACGCCTGCGCGTTGCCGTCGAAGAACTTCGGCGGCTTCCCGCGCACCACGCCGTAGAGGGACGTCATGCGCTGTTGGCCGTCGAGCAGCAGCTTGACGACGCCCGCCGCCAGCGCGCCGTCGCCGCGGTGGGTCGCGGTCTTCGACTCCGTCGCCCAGACCAGCAGGCCGCCCACTGGATGCCGGCGGTAGAGCGAGTCGAAGAGCCCGCGCACCTGATCGCGGTTCCAGACGTATCCCCGCTGGAACTCGGGCAGCGCCATGTGCCCGCTGTCGATGTGGTCGAGAATGGTGGAGATCTTCATACGAGGCGGGTCCTTCCGGTGAGCAGCTCCTGCATCATCGCCTGCTTGAGGTCGCTGTTCTTGTCGCGGCGGGCTTCGAGCGCCGACAGCTCGGCGTCCACGTCGGAGAGGACGGCGGCGATGACGGTTTGTTCGGATTCGGTCGGCGGCAATGCAATGGTGATCTCTGAGAAGGCCGGCCAGCGCAAGCTGCCTCGCCGGCTCGTCCGGGCGACATTCTTCTTCCAAATGGTCGCCTACCGCGGAGCACTCCCCGAAGGCACATCCGTGCCCATTCTATCGGAATGACAGCTGGTGCTCAAAAAAGCGCTCGGATCGGAGGGACGGTACCGTGGGCGCCGGCACAGCACGCGGCGGCCTTCAGCACGGTTCGCCTGCCATAGCCCGAGCAGTGCCGTCTCCTTCGGCGCGTCTTCAAACTTGGCGAACAGCGCCGGCGTCTGGGGATAGATCACAAGCGTGATTGCAGTTGCCGGACCGTCTCCTGGTGAGTGGAGTACATCGGCCTGGCGAGCAGGCCGACCGAGCGACCCATCGAAGATCTCTTTGACCGTCGGCTCTGATGCTGGAACCGGCCAGTCGACTTCCAGATGGCATCAGGCGGCAATGGGTCGCCTTCCGCCAGCGCTGAACCGTGCGTCATGAGGCGGCTTCACGAACCTGAACGGACGCTCGCGCGACGAAGGACTGATATGCGCCGCATTGCCGCCGTTGGCGGTGGCCTCCAACCCGCACTCTGAGGGGCCGGACCCGGCCATGAGCGGACGCTCGCGAATTTCCTCGAAAGCGGTCGCTCCCGGGCCCTCTGGGCGTGCTAAGCAAGACTGGCTTGAAGCGCCGTCCCGATATGCGCACTCGCCAAAATACGAACTGGCATGCGCCGGCTGAACTGTGGGACTTGGTAATACCTGTTGTTCCGCGCATCGGCCTTTCCTTGCTGTTCGTATCCGATAGAATGGAACAAAGGCTGGTCGAGCGCTTTGAGAGACATGGAACCCGGTCCAACAAGGACGTTCATTGCAAGTCGCGCACGCAAGTCGATTGGTGCGCGGATCAACCGCAAAGCGGTTACCTGACTGCTGTAAGCAAGAATCCTGTTCGCGCCAGACTCCCCCGGACTTGGCGATCCCGTCGGCGTATCGAGACTCGAGGCTGTTCAAACGAATGCCGGACTCCCGGTAGCGTCTCCCCAGTAATGAAGATCCGAAGCTTGGCTGCTTTCAATCCGCTGGTTAAACGCTGCGAGGGCGCGAAGGAAGTGATATTCGCCGAAGTCAGGCCAAAGCGTATCGTCGAAGTAGATTTCGGCGTGGGATGAATCCCACATCAGGAAGCTCGACAGCCGACGCGCGCCGCCAGTTCGCACGACGAGATCGACTGGCGGCACGTCAATACCGTGCGCGCGCACGTACATTTCCCGTGCCATGTCCGCCATAGTGATTCCGAGATAGACTTTCCTCTCATCAGCAACACAACGCTGTGCGGCGCGCACTATCTCTTCGCGACCGTCATAGGCCACGCTCATGAACACCGTCATCACAGTATGATTCCTGGTGTGCTCTTCTGCCCGTGCGATTGAAAGGCGCACGTCCTCGGGCACTAGGCTGCGGTCGCCTATGACCCGCAAGCGACAACCTATCCGATTGACGATACTCGTCGGATCGAGCATGTTGTCACAGGTCGACCTCACAATGTCGAGGATAGCGGCGATCTCCCTCTCCGACCGGCTGAAGTTCTCGATCGAGAACGCATAGACCGAAAGATTGTTGATGCCGTATCGGTGACAATGCGCGATCAGTTCAAGGAAGCGCGCGGCTCCGCGCTCGTGTCCCATCCGGCAAGTGGGCAGGTTCGCCTTCACCGCGAACCGACGATTTCCATCGAGAATGAATGCCGCGTGCTTGGGCTTGGTCCAACGGTGCTCGATGCGGCGCAACATCCGGAGCATCAAGGCGTTCTTGGCGGCCGACCATGCGGACCGACCGACCTGCAGCGGGGACTTCGAGACGCTTGACTTCCAGGATCTCGGTGACGTTACTGTCGAATCTTTTGCCTTGAGGCGGGACCAATCAAAATGCGGTGTGGATTCCGCAAGCAACGAGCGTTTTTCCAATTCGTTCTCTCCTCTTTCAGAATTGCAACCCAGATCATGAAATTGGGAATCTCGATACGTTGGCAAGAGGCCCGACGAATGCTCCACTTGCGCTGGTCTTGCGACGGGTTAACAGCGAGTTCCGTACCAGCGCTCCAGTCGAGTGCGAAAGTCTTGCGCCAACAATGCGTTAGCAGTCAGTGTGCTGCCGTACGCCAAGCGTCAAGGGGTGCGTCGAAAGTTGCGGGCTCGCCGCAAGGGAATCGAACGGTGGGTGTCTGGGAGTCGTCGGGCAGCAGTACATCCGGATCGAGAAGTGGGCGTCGCCCCTGCGCCTGGCGACCGCGGCTGCGCGGATTCGGGCGAGGCGATTCAAACGCCGTTCCGCCGCTCATACATGCACACCGTTCTGTCGCGATTCGTCGCGCTTGCGTCGACTTGACTCGCACCCTGGATTGGTTGATTCACGCCCCAAAGTCCGTCTCTAGGCACTGGGCAGTCATTCTGAGAACCTGGATTCGCGTTGGCACTGCATCGGATGAGCAGTCGTGCTTGAGGCTCCGTGGCGCCAACCGGGCGGACCGAACACGTACATCAGCTTGTCCTTCATCGTGTCAGCTCTTCTTAGATCGGAGACGACGTCTCGCCATTCATGGAATACCATTCCTATCGGGGTGCAGGGGCAGATGTTCTTTCCAATTCCATAGCGTACCGGTTCGCCCGCCTCCTCAGCCTGGAAAGTGCCGAAGAGCCGGTCCCAGACGATCAACAGCATGCCCATGTTTCGATCGCGGTACTTCGGGTTGCTGCCGTGGTGGACGCGGTGGTGCGAAGGCGTGACGAGGAGGTGCTCCAGGAATCCCAGTCTGCCGACCGTTTGGGTATGGACGAGGATCCCGAAAATCTGCGTGGCGCTATAGGCGAACAAGATGTCGATGCTCTTGAACCCGCACAGCGACAGCGGAATGAAATAGAGAAATCGATAGAGAGGCTGGAACACGGAAGAGCGGAATCCGACGGTGAGATTGAATTCCTCGCTGCTGTGATGGGTGACATGAACGGCCCAGAAGAAGCGGCACCGGTGATCGACCCTGTGCAGCCAGTAGTACATGAAGTCCTCGAATACGACCAGCGCCGCCCAGTACAGAATTGGCGATGAAGACAAGTCGGCAAGGTGAAAGCGGTAAGAGCATTCCAGCACCAAGAGGCATACCCCGCGCACCAGGAGGTCCAGACCCATGTTGAGCGAAGTCAGGTAGACGTTCGCCAGTACGCCTTTCGTCGAGTACAGACGCCTTCTCTTGAGGGAGGAATAGAGCATCTCGGCGCCGATCAAGACGCTGTAGAGCGGCAGCGACGCCAGCAGCAACATGGATTCCCTGGACTCGTTCATGAGTCCCGCAAGTCCGACTGGTTCGCAAAGACATCCAACATGAACGGTATCAGGCGCACACAGCATTGCGCGACGTTGTGTTGCCACTGCCGCCACGCGTCGCGCGGGGCACCGTGGATTGGACGAGTTTCAGCTTTCCCATACGCTTGGGATCGCGCTCGATGCGGCTTGCGAACACGATGTCGATCACGGGAATCTGCGCGCCCATGCGCTGCACGGCAGTGCGAATCTTTTCCTGCAGCCGAACGCCGACTGAATGCTGGACGCTCTCACTTCGTGCGACGAGCCGAACGTGGATGCCGTTCTCATCGTGGATCACCTGATACTCCTTGACTTCAGCAATGAGCTCGACAATGGTATGAAACAGGTCGGGATGGACGGGTACTTCGCCGCCCTGCGCGGCCGGGAGGAAGATGATGTCGTCGGTTCGCCCCTCGACGCGGGCAATCGCCCGGAACGGCCGTGCGCAGGAGCAAGGCTCCGTCGCGATGGTTACCATGTCGCTCACTTCGTAGCGAATCAGCGGTTGGGTGTAGTTGAACAGGTTGGTGAGCAAGACCTTGTCGCCCGGAACGCCATCGGGCACCGGCCTGTATCGTTCATCGACCACCTCCAGAATGAACAGGTCCTCGAAAATGTGGATCCCGCCATGCGCGGTGCACTCCGCGCTCGCGAGCATCGCTTCCACCAACGCGTAGTTGTTGAACGGAGCGTTGCACCAAGCCGCCTCGATCGCCCGTTTCATTCCCTCGGTGCAGATCTCGCTGCCGGTGGAGACGATGCGCGGAGAGATCTTCAGGCGGCCCTCCGACTGCTCGATGGCCAGCAGCGCGGCGATCGAGGGATAGGCGCTCAAGACCTCCGGTTGGAATGCGTTCAGAGCCCGCACCAGTGAGGCAATGGAATCGGTCGCGTGCAGCCGCAGGATCCTGTAGAGACCGACGTCGGCGCTCATTGCTGCTCGACAGCTTGCGTGGGCGACGCTATCCGACCCGACCGAGGCGATCCTGACGCGTTTGGGAAGGCGCGGTGACACGCCCATGAACCGCGCCCAGCGCAAGAGTGTCGCTTGGACGTGGCTCCACGCCGCTCGGTCGTAGACGAATAGACCCTTGAGACCTGTCGTGCCGCCCGTGGTCAAGGCGCGGTATTGTCCGAGGTAGTACTCGTCGCCGGAAAGCTGAACGACGTGCTTTTCGAGGTCGGAGAGCTTCAAGCGTGAATCCGTGACGATACGGTCGAAGTTCTCCATGATCGTCGCCTTGTCTATCGGCGGCAACGCGGAAAGCGTGGTTTCGGCACTGGATGGCATTTGCCGATAGCGCTCTGAGTAGAAGGGAGAATTCGCTCTCGCGTGGCGTACCAGCCTGGACAGCTGCTGGCTTTGAAACTCTTCCAGTTGCTGTCGCGTCCAGCGCTCGCGTGCCCTCATCTTTCGGTCGAGCAACAGAGTCCGGGCAAAATCCCCAAGTCGTTTGAATTGGTACCCGGTTTTGTCCATGGTCGACGGGCGGTTCTTCGCAATGCCGTGTTTGGGGGCATTCACTGGTTATCTCCTGGTGCGCCGCCCGGTCACGGCGCGGCAATCGAGGGTTGTATTCGCTTCGCAGTCGTGCGAACCATCGCAGAAATGGCCGGGACAAATGCGCTCGTAGGACTCGATGAAACGTGTGCGAGCATCCTTATTGATGTCGCTGACGGTAATGAGAATGGCGGTCTCATCGACATTGCCGAATTCCGGATTGCGGGCAGTGCCGAAGGTCTTCATGGTCTGCGTGAGCCCGAGATACGAGATCAGCAATGGCGGTATCAACTCGCCCAGTTCCTTGAGCTCGGTTCGCAGCCTGGCGTAGTCGGTCGCGTAATCACGCCCCTGGAAGACCGCGCCGAGTTCGGCACTGGCCGGCACTACTTCTAGATGCCGTCGCGGACGTACCAGCGCGGCCGGATCGGGGAAATACAGGCGGAGAAAGTGCAACAGTACGTCGCGTGCCAGGACATTGTAGGTCGGATACATCGTGACCTTGCCGAACAGGTATCGAATGTCGCGGTGCTCGCTGACCAAGGCGCCGAGCCCGGCCCAAGCTGCGAACAGCCCCAAGAAACGTCTTTTCGCGCTACGGTTAACGACCGATCGTCCTAGCTCAATCGAATAGGGCAGGTAGTCTCTACGAAAGTCGTTGGAGAACTCGAACAGGCGTTCCGCGGCAAGCGGCGGACGAGGCCTGCCGCAATGCTCATCTCGACACAGAATGTAGCGATACGCGGCAACAACCTCCTGTTGCTGCGCGTCCCAAACCACGAGCTGGCGGTAGGGGGTGTCTCCCAGGTCGAAGCAGTCGACATCCTCGCGCCTGCCCGTTCCCCCGCCCTCCTTGCGGAACTCCACTTCACGGATTCGCCCGATCTCATTCATGAGGCGTGGCGCATCGGCCGCAGTCACGCTAAAGACGTCCAGCCCCTTCACGGCGCGGATCCAATGGTCTCCGGCAAGCTCACGAGCGATCGCAGCAGACTGGCTGAATCGAGCAGGGAGGATCGGTTCTTGGTCGCTCCGCGTCGTCCTTGCCCGCGCACTTTCAGTAATAGCTTCCATGTTTCGTTTCCTGTCTGAGGGCTGATGTGTAGGCGGTCGATTGCAACCGAATCGCTTGGCCGCTAACGCACAACAGTCGAACCGAGGAAGCGAGGGCGCTGGACCTTGCAGATGAGGCAGCAGGTAACGAAGCACATGATGGTGTTGCCCACATTGAGCAGCACCATGCTGTTAGTTTCACGGTCGCTCTGCTCCCATAGATACAGCGCAAAGAAGCCGTTGGATAAGACCCAGCTTGCCCAAGTCGCGAGGCTGTAGTCCTGCGCGCTCGCACCTGGCCTCAGCAGCTTCCTGATGGTTGGAACGTACGTGAAGATGCGCACGCCGTTCCAGAACACGAACATGACGCTTATGCCTTCCAAGTAGATCAGCTTTAGTTCCATGACAAAGCTCCCAAACCGAGATGGTTAGGCGCGCGACGCCGTGCACGACCAAGTGCAATCGGCATGCCATTGCAGGGAATCCGCGCAATTCCTATTGCGATCAAGCTGATACCGCTCCGAGAAAGGCGGTCGCCGGAGATAGACGGGTGTGACAAAGCTTGACAGTGCTCGTACTGCAGAGCGGGAGCGCGAGGGACGATCAGGCTCGGCCGCTCCGCGCCCTTCGCATGATGCGCACTTGAGCGGTGGTTTCGAGCGCCCCAGCTCTCTGGTCGTCCATCTGTGAGCAACTTCCGTCGCAGCACCAGGAGGCCGCTGTGGATCAGCATGCGCCGCCCAAGCTATCAGGGCGTCGGTATTTTTTTGCGCACCTTGTACCCTTGGTAAGTCAATTGCGACGGGTTTCTTCATCGCCGATATGAGGAGACAACCATGTACGTCATGCTGAACAAACCCGAACCGTACCGATCATCGATCGTTCGCTTCAGACGCGAGATCTGCGCACACATGGGAATCACGCCGGGACCGACCGCGGTGGACCCACTGCCTTATGCACTCTACCTGTTCGGTTTTCGCGAGGATCTCTGTGAGCCTGTCGGCATGGTGGAGTTCTCCTTCTACGACTAAGCGTAGACCGACTATCGCTCGGCGCCCTACAACCAAGCGTGCGATCTCACGCGAATCGGCGCGATGCACGAGGTTGCCCAAGTGCGCAGCGTCATCGTCGACGAGGACCATCGTCACTCGCGCATGTTTATCTATCTGACTGCGGGTCCTGATCCGCTCAACGCCTGCATTGCGGGCTTGCATCGAGGCGCCGAAATGACCAAGCTGGGGACAAATCCGCAGGCTGCGGCGTTTGCGCAGTTGTCATTGCTCTCTGTAGAGCCCATGGCACGCCGTGTCAAGGCGCTGCGGCACCGAAATGCGCTGCGCATCGATCAGATGCTGCTGCGGCAGTTGCACCAGCGACGCGCTGAACGTCTGGTCTCAACCGATCCGGGCGATGCAAACCGCGATCTCGATGACCTCGATATGGCGAGGTGAACCTGTCGACTTTCGACGCGGCGCATGACGCTGGCTCGTGATGCGGGGTATTCCTCTAGCTCCACCGACCACAAATATGCTGCCGTTGGGCGCGACGGCTGGACCCTGCCAAACACTTTGTGGCCTGGAGCTATGCCGATCAGCTAATGGGACACCCCGTCTATTCCTCCTGGTTCGACGTCTCGGGATCCTTGCGCCGCGAGAGGCGCTTGTTCAACGCCTGGCGTGAAATGCCGAGCAGTCCCGCTGCAACCCCCTGGTTGCCATCGGCTCGGCGCAACGCCTCAACGACGAGCGCTTCCTCGGCCTGATCGAGTGTAGGCAACTGATCGGGAAAGCATGTGGCGATCGTGGATGACGCGCCGTCTGCCTGCGGTTGACTTTGTTCAAACTGCGGCTTGCCGCAGATCGCTTCTTTGAAGCTTTGCAGGGAGATGATTGCTCCCTGGTGACGCGCGACCGCATCGAAGACCATCCCCTCCAGTTCGCGCAAATTGCCGGGGAAGCTGTAGGTCCTGAGCAATTGATACAACGCCAATGGTACTGACGGCACCGGCTTGCCGAGCGCACGGGCAGCCTTGTCGACGAAATGGTTCACGAGCAGCGTGAGATCGCCCAGCCGTTCGCGCAGGGGTGGCAGGTTCAAATGATGGGTCCGCAAGCGGTAGTAGAGATCCTTGCGAAAACTCCCCGCGGCGACCGCTTTAACCACATCGCAATTGGTCGCGACGACCACGCGTGCCCGACTTTGGCGCGGACGATCCGCGCCCAGGGGATAGAAGGTGCCGTCTTGTAGCAGGCGCAGCAACTTGACCTGCGAGGCGGCATTCAGGTCGCCGATCTCGTCAAGGAACAGCGTGCCGTCGCCTGCCGTGGTGACCAGGCCGTCGCGCGGGCGGTCGGCGCCAGAGTAGGCGCCCTTGGCATGGCCGAACAGCGTGTCCGAGAACATCGTATCGTCGAGTCCGGCCACGTTCACCGAGACCAACTCCCCGGCGCGTCCCGACAACCGATGCACTGCGCGTGCGATGAGCTCCTTGCCGCAACCTGTCTCCCCCGTGATCAGCACCGGCTGGGGTGAAGGCCCGATCGCCTCGAGATAGCGGAATATCGATTGCATGGCCCTGCTTTGGGTAACGATTTCCTTGAAGGCCTCGGGCTGGCGTGGCGCCTCTGCCAGAAATCGCTCCTTCAGCGAGAGCACTTCCGCCCTCAGGGCACGGATCTCCATGGCCCGCTTGACCGAAGACACCAAGCGGTTCTTCTCGACGGGCTTCACCAGATAGTCGATGGCGCCCGCCTGCATGCACTGCACTGCAGTGTCGAGGTCGTTGGTCGCCGTCATCAGGATGACCGGAATATCGGGATAGGTCATCGCGACCTCTCCCAGCAAGGCCTGGCCCGTGATGTGCGGCATGGAAAGATCGAGCACAACAACGCCGACCGGCTGGCGCGCCAGCAGTGGCAGCAAGGCGCGGCTGTCGTCCAACGTGGTGACGTCAGCGATGCCCGAGGTGCGCAGCGCGATACTGGCGCTATGCAGCAGCTGGGGCTCGTCGTCGACCAATACGACGGGTAACTCGGAATGCCTGGTCGCGTCCATTCTGGTTCAAGTCACGCTGGTTGCGCTGCGACCGCTGGGTCGGAAATTGTTGCCGCGGCGTAGCCGAGGGGAAAGCTTACGCGCGAGCAGGTGCCTCGACCCGGTTCGGACTCGAAATCGAGTGTTCCCCCGTGCGCTCGAACCAGCGAGGCCGTGATGGCGAGCCCGAGCCCTGTCCCGCCGCTCGCCTGTTTGGTCGTGAAGAACGGATCGCACAAGCGCGCAAGGTGTTGTGGGGGTATCCCGACTCCCTCATCGCGTACCTCCAGTACCGCGCGGCGATCGGCCGCTTCGTGGCGGGTTCTCACCGTGACGCCGTGGTCGCGGTCCGGCAAGGCTTCAAGGGCGTTGCCGAGCAGATTCACGACTACCTGTTCGACCTGCTGGGCGTTTCCGAGTAGCGACGGAAGATCCGACGCAAGATCGACGGTGAATCGAGCCGTTCGCTTGTTGATCAGATGTCCGAGCAGGCGCGCGGCCCGCTGGACAACCTCATTCAGATCGAAGACGGCCGGAATGCCCTTGGCCGGCGGACGCGCGAAATCCTTCAGGTCATCCACGATGCGGTCAATGCGCAAGGCGCCGTCGTGAACGTCGCGGGTAAGCGTGGCGATGCTCTGTCGAATCTCCGAGTACGGCAAACCGCTGAGCAGGAACTCGCCGTTGCGGGTGCGGTAATCGTCGAGAATCCCGAGCGCGTCGTCCCACGCCTCGGCGAGTACCCGGGAATTCATGAGCACCAGCTGGTTCGGGTTGTTGATCTCGTGGGCGACGCTGGACACGAGCGTGCCGAGGGCAGTCATCTTGTTGGCTTGAATGAGCTGCAGTTCCTGCTGCCGCGTTGTTTCCTCGAGATGCCGGCGCTCGGTAATGTCGCGCATGATGCTGGTGATGTAACGACCTCGCTGCGCCGTCCACGTCGACAGCGAGACTTCCAGCGGAAACTCCGTGCCGTCCTTTCTCAGTCCTGCGACCTCGGTAGTGCCGTCGAAGAGATCCGCGCGTCCGCCCACAACCAACTCACCAAATGTGCGTGCATGGGCCTCATGGACTCGGTCCGGGAGCAGTCGGGTAAACGATGTGCCGAGCATCTCCTCTGGCCGATAGCCGAATATCGCGGTTGCGCCGGCGTTCCACGATACGATCTTCCCTTCGCTGTCCGCCGAGACGATCGCTTCCTTGGCGGAATCGGTAATCGCGCGCAGCCGCTCTTCGCTCGCCCGAAGCGCAACCTCCGCCTGCTGCCGCTCGTCCATCTCACAGTTGAGTCGAATGTTTGTCGCCCTCAATTCCTCGGCATTTGCGCGGAGCCGGAGGAACTGATAAATCAAGTACCCTAGCAAGGTTACCGCGACCAGATACAAGGCGAAGCGATACGCCTGCGCGCGCTCTTCGACACGGCCGGCATACTGTAGAACGGCCTCCTGCAGAGCACTCGCCTGCAGTACGGTAGGGTTGGAAATGATCTGACGCATCAGCGCGTCCACCTCGGGCAGCTTGTCGACGATGAAGCGCCCATGCATGACCACAAGCTGGAACTCGCCGTCGGTCCAGGTGAGCGCGGACAAGCGGTCAAGCACACCCTGAATCTCAATGCCCACCCCGGAGTCTGGCGATTGCAGGAATCGAAGCAACGCATGCGACAAGTGCCCCATTTCCTCGGCGACCGCTTTCTCGGCAGTGAGCTTGGCCCGAACTAGTGCCCGTGCCTGGGTCAGATACATGAGCGAATTGCGCAGCAGGGCGTTGTCGGACTTGAAGTAGTCGACGGCTTGAGCCTTCTCCTGCGCGGCCGTCGCAAGCACCTGCACGTGATGGCCGAGGATTGTCCGTGCGGTTGCGTCCGAAGCGGTAAGACTCTCTTCGCGCAGCGCCTGCAGATCTCGATCCAGACTGTGGCTGGCCTGTCCGAGCGAGTCATAGTTGGGTAGCAGGCCGGCCCGCGCCAGCAACACATCGCGCGTGAGTTCAGCATCGTGCAGTGCAAAGGACTGGAGTGCCTCGTGCATGCGCGCCCGCAGTTCGAGGTCCGGGGTTCTGCTCTGCAGCAGGAGGTAGGTCAGCAGAAGCAACAGCCCGGCGACAATTCCGATCTGTTTCCACAGCGCGCGCATCATGGCGTTCCCGGGGCGGCGATCGTTGAGTGCTGGTTCCGGTACTCTCCAGTCAAGGTACGAAGGAACCGCACGATTGCGCCGATCTCCTGCCCGGTGAGTGCTCTGCCCAACTGAACCCGCGCCATGGTTTCTACGGCACCTTCGAGGGTAGCCATGCGGCCATCGTGAAAGTAGGGTGCACTGAGTGCGACATTGCGCAGACTCGGAACCCTGAAGACCCCGCGGTCGCGTTCGACCTTGGTCACCGCGTAGCGCCCCACGTCGACCTCTGCCTTGGACCCGCGCTGCGCATCGGGATCCTGGAAGATGCCGAACTTTTGAAACAGATTTCCGCCGATATTTACCCCTTGGTGGCAGGCGATGCATCCGTAGGATTTGAACAACTCGTAACCCTGTCTTTCCTCGGCGCTCAATGCCTTGGTTTCGCCGCGCAGGAATCGGTCGAAGCGGGCGTTTGGCGTCACCAAAGATCGCTCGAATGTGGCAAGTGCGTTCAAGAGGTTCGCCTGGGTTATCCCCTCGGGGTAGGCGGAGGAGAACGCGGATCGGTAGCCAGGATCGGCGCGCAGTTTCGCAAGGAGCGCCGGCCAAGTCGAACCCATCACGTCGGGATTCAGCAGCAGTCGCTCGGCGTGGGCCTCCAAGGTGCTCGTTGCGCCGTCCCAATTGAATGATGTATTGAGTCCGACGTTGAACAGCGTCGGCGTATTGCGCAACCGGGGGCGGCCATCCACTGCAATGCCGCGGGCGTGCCCATCCATCGCGCCTTTTTCGACGGGGTGGCAGGTTGCGCAGGAGCGAGTGTCGTCAACGGAAAGCCGGCTGTCGCGGAACAGCCGCTCGCCCAGACTGACCCGAGCGGGATCAAGCGAGATGTCGGCGGGCACCGGCGAAATGGGTTCGGTGATCTGTTGAATCGCCGCCGCCTGCGGATCCGAGGGCCGCTCGGGCGATTGCGCTGCACCAAAGACGGCCCACAAGACGGCGGCGGAGATGAACAAGGCACGAACACGCCTTCGGCTGGAACCACGCCACGGCACGCGGCGGTTGACGTTTAACGATTGCCAGAGCATTGCTGACAACCTCCTATGCAATGGATCGCGGGCATCAGCATGATCTTCGGCCTATTTGCACATCCTTCGCGCGTAACAGGTGCATACAGGCTCTGTGGCATCATCGACGTGCTCATCGTCGGTGTCAACGTGCCGTAGGGTCGCATCGCATGGGCTCGGAAATGCCGAGCACGGCAGTGTCGAGTCGCCTAAGAAGGCTGGCGCATCGCCCGGCGCATCGAATTGCGAATCGGCTCGATCAGGTACTGCAGCGGCGTATGCTCGCCGGCCAAGAGATAGACTTCCGCAGCCATTCCCGGCTGCATACGTAGGTCGGGGGCCGTGTGCAAGGATTCCGGATCGATGGCGATCTGCGCCGAGTAATAGGGGGCGTGCGTGGTGGGATCGCTCATGCGATCGGCAGATACGTTCCGTAACTCGCCTTTGAGCATGGGGGCACTGCGCAGCGGATAGGCGGTCAGCCGGACTTCCGCCGCACTCCCCGGTTTTGCATGGGCGACATCGTCGACATTCAGCCGCGCTTCAACGACAAGCCGTTTGTCTTCAGGCACGATATCCATTAGCGGAGCACCTGCTGCAACGACGCCTCCCGCGGTGAAGACCTTCAGATCAACCACCGTTCCCGTGATCGGGGCCACGATGCTCTGGCGACGGGCGATGTCGCGCGACGACCTGAGCTGCTGTTCGAGCGTCGCGATACGGGCTCGGACCTGCGGCAACTCATCGGCAGCGCCCTGGCGGGACTGGCTGCTCAGTGCATTCATGCGCATAGTGAGCTCTGCCAGGCGCTGTCTGGCGCGCGCAATATTGGACAGCAACTCGTTTCGCTGGCTTTCATAGTCCTGCAGGTCGCGTTGCAGACGAACCACTCGCATCTTCGAGACGAAGCCCTCGCGGCTCAAGGATTCGTGGGTGCGTACCTCTTCACGCAACAGCCCGGTCGCCGCCTCCTTTGAGCGAGTTTGGGCTTGGAGCGCGTCGATCTCGGTCCGGGTTTGCGCGCACTGGTTCTCGAGTGATGCCAGTTGTTCCTGCAGCGCGCCGCGCCTGGCCTGAAATGCCGCCCGCTCAACCCGCATCGCGTTCGCCACACTGGGCTCAGTGCTGCGGTCCAAGAGCAGCGGCGGGAACTGCACGTCGGCTGCGCCGGCGCCTTGGGCCTCGAGGCGTGCCGCCTTCGCGGTTTCGGCGTCTAGCGTTACGATCACGCTATCGAGTTCCGCTGCAACATGTTCATCCCCGAGCACAACCAGCGGTTGACCGGCGTCGACGTGCTCGCCTTCCTTGACCAGGATCTCCTTGACGATGCCGCCCTCGCGATGCTGCACGCTCTTGCGGTTGTCCTCTACTTTCACAAATCCAGGCGCGATGATCGCGCTCGACAGGGTTGCCAGGCCGGCCCAGACGCCCATGCCCCCCAATGCCAAGGTCAGTACGGTCAGTCCGAGCCTCGCGCTGAACCGCGCGTCCGCCGCGGGGTGAAGAGCCTGGGAGAGTCCACTCAGGGAATGCGCATTCATTTCGTTCCTCCGATGACGAGATGCGGCATGGCTTGGGGCTGCCGCGTTGAGGCTGGGATGATTTGAGCCAAGACCTGAGCGCGCGAGCCGAATTGCTCGACTCTCCCAGCGTTCAGGACCAGGATCTTGTCCATGTGGGCCAACAGGTGCGACTTGTGGCTGATGACGATGAGCGTGACGCCCGCTTGTTTCAAACCGTGCAGAGCGCGTAGCAGGGCCTGGTCGCCAGCCGTGTCCAGGCTCGCGTTGGGCTCGTCCAGAACAATCAGGCGCGGGTTGCCGAACAACGCGCGCGCAAGGGCGATGCGCTGTTTCTGCCCGCCGGAGAGCGCGATGCCGCCTTCGCCGAGCCTCGTTTCGTAGCCGTCGGGCAGGGCGAGGATCATCTCGTGTGCATGGGCGCGTTGGGCCGCATCGATGATGGCTTCGCCTGCGCATTCGGAGAGCCGTGCGATGTTCTCCGCGACACTGCCGGCGAAGAACTGCGCTTCCTGCGGCAAGTAACCAAGGTGCGGCCCGACCTCCGGGCGTGGCCATTCGGCCAGGTCGGCGCCGTCGAGGCGTACGACACCCACGTTCGGCGGGAGCCAACCGGTGAGCAAGCGCGCAAGCGTCGATTTGCCCGACCCGCTTGGACCGACGATGCCGAGCGATTCACCTGGGCTGAGCGAAAAGGATACCCCCTTCAGGAGATAGGCGCCGGCGCCTGGCGGGGCATAGCTGACGCTGTCGCATTCCAGCCTCCCTTCGGGTGCGGGCAGGCGCGTACGTCGTGCGTCGTTGGCGCTCAGGCCGAGGAGCGCCTGCAGGCGCAGGTAAGCCTCGCGCGCCTCGATCAGTGCCTTCCAGGTCACGATGGCTGATTCCGCCGGCGCCAAGGCACGCGCGAGAATGAGGGTGCCGGCGATCATCACACCCGGGCTCACCTGATGGTCGATCACGAGCGCAGCACCTGCCGCCAGCATCGCGACCTGAATCAGCAGGCGCACGAACCGGGTGAGCGCCCCGATCAGATTGCCGCGCACGCTGACGAGCACCTGGGCGTCGGTCACCTTGTGGCTGAGCGCCAGCCAGCGTCGCCGCACTTCGCCATCGAGCCCGAGCACGTTGACCACCTCGGCGTTACGCAGACCCCCGTCGATCATGCTTGCCGCATCGCGGGCGCTGGCGGTCAGTTCGCGAATTGGCACGCGGGTCAGCTTCTCGTTGAGGTAGGCCAGCACGAGCAGCGCGCACCCGCCCACGGTCGCGATTGCACCCAACTGGACGTGGAACAGGAAGATCACGCCCAAGTAGATCGGCGCCCAGGGCACATCGAACAAGGCCATGACGCCGGGGCCGGTCAAGAAGCCGCGTAGCGTCGAAACATCCCGGAGTTCACCGCCGGAGGCAGCACTGCGTGGGCGTCCCGCCTGCTGTAGCACGCGCGCGAGCACCTGTGGGCTAGCCAATCCTTCCATGGTGACACCGGCGGCGAGCAGCAGCCGGGCGCGTAGTACGTCCAGGATCAAGTACACGATCAAGGCGCCGACCGCGGCGATCGACAGGGCGACCAGCGTTTCGGCCGAGCGGCTCGTCAGCACTCGGTCGAATACCTGCAACATATAGAGGGGAACGCTAAGCTGCAGCATGTTGATAGCGAAACTGAATAGGGCGGCGTAGGCGAAGTGCTGCCGGCAGTGGCCAAAGAGCGCGCTCATGATGAACTGACTTCCGGCGAAACACGATGCTGAGTTCGCAGCAGTGCAGGGCAAACGGTTGTCATGGCAATCCCTCCAGTCGATTTCGAGTTCCGGGTCAACCATTCGGCAGTCCGGCGCAGGACACTGCGCAAGGCCCATGCCAATCCCCCGATTGGAAAAAAAGCGATTTGATATCAATCCCGTGGCCAACGCTGATGGTTTGGATTGGCGAAGTGGATGCTGCGACGGAACTTGACACCCGAAGAGGATCCGCGGCAGTCGAGTAGCGAGCGAGCTTTGACGATGCGTTGTCCGGCAGATGCAAGTCAGGCCGTTGCAACGTAACGCGCCACTCCTGCGGATCCTGTTGGCGTCGACCCGTTGTCAACATTTCTCGCACCCTTGCGGCTGCGCCGCAGGCCGGCCTTTGCGACGCTATCTGTCTGATCAGGCGCGCAATTGTGGTTCGCCCGTCCTGTGGCACGCCCATTGCGTTGAAGGTCCAACGGAGGAACACCGATCGCCTGGATGCTTCGATCGCGGGCGATTCCTCAAGCAGGTCAGGCAGCAGTTTCACCTTGACTACATTTCGAACGGCACCTCAACCGGGGTGACAAGAATGAGGAGTGGCAGCAATGGCTATTGGAATCATCAGGCAGGGCGGCAGCGGCAACGACGTGCTGGTTGGCACGCAGGGCGACGATAACTTGAACGGAAACGCCGGAAACGACATGCTGATTGGCGGCGACGGCAACGACACCTCGGACGGCGGCGCGGGAAATGACACGCTGACCGGTGGGGCGGGCAACGATCGACTGTTCGGTGGCGCAGGCTTCGACGAGATCTACGGCGAGGCGGGCGACGACCTGCTGGTCGGCGGGCCCGGCGGAGACCGGAGCGGAGATCATCTCTACGCCGGCGCGGGCAACGATCAGCTATTCGGCGCCGATGGCAACGACGTCATGTTCGGCGATGCCGGCAACGATCAGCTCAGCGGCGGTCGCGGCGGCGACTACATGGACGGTGGCTTCGGCAACGACACCTACGTCGTCGATGACCTGCTCGATCGCGTCATCGAGATCGGTGACTACGATGGCGGCACCGATACGGTCATCAGCAGCCTGACCATGACGCTCGCCGCCAACGTCGAGAACCTGTCGCTGGCAGCGACCGCCGGCGCCATCGACGGTACCGGCAACGCGCTCAACAATCGTCTCGAGGGCAACGGCTACGCCAACACGCTGCGCGGCGGCGACGGCAACGACCAGTTGTTCGGCCTGGCTGGCAACGACGTGCTCGACGGCGGCGCCGGATTGAACTTTCTGTCCGGTGGTGTCGGCGACGACGTCTATATCGTCGACGACAACGGCGATACGCTGACCGAGGCCGCCGGCCAGGGCAACGACACGGTCGAGTCGAGCATCGGCTATGCTTTGGGCGCAAATGTCGAGAATCTCACGCTGCGCGGCAGCGCCGACATCAACGCCACCGGCAATGCGCTCGACAACATCCTGGAGGGCAATGCCGGCAACAACCTGCTCTTCGGCGGCGCCGGTGCCGACAAGATGCGCGGCGGCCAAGGTGATGACAGCTACGTCGTGGACCAGGCCGGGGATAGCGTCGCGGAACTCGCCGGCGAAGGCGAGGACACGGTGCAATCCGCGATCAGCTACACGCTCGGCGACAACTTCGAGCACCTGATCCTCGATCCATCGTCGCTCGCGATCGACGCGAGTGGCAACGCGCTCGACAACGTGCTGCGCGGCAACGCCTCGGCCAATCGCCTGGACGGCAGCCTCGGCGCCGACCGCATGTCCGGTGGCGGGGGCGACGATGTCTACGTCGTCGACAACAGCGCAGACATGGTGTTCGAGGCCGCAGCCGAAGGCGTGGACACGGTCGAGTCGCGCGTGAGCTTCGTCCTCGGCGACAACGTCGACAATCTCGTGCTCGCGCCGACGGTCGAGTCGCTCGATGGCACCGGCAATGCGCTCGACAACATCCTGCGCGGCAATGCCGGCAGCAATGCGCTATCCGGCGGCGCCGGCAATGATCTGCTGATCGGTGGCGCGGGAGCGGATCGGCTTTCGGGCGGCGCGGGAGACGACCAGTACGAGGTCGATGACAGCGGCGACGTGGTCCTGGAAAGTGCCGCACAAGGCACCGACACGGTTCGCGCCAGCGTCGGCCTCGTGCTGGCCGACAACGTGGAGAACCTGATCTTCGACGAGTCGGCCGGCGTAGCCGATGGGACGGGCAACGGCGGCGACAACACGATCACCGGCAATTCCTCGGCGAACACGCTTTCCGGAGGTGGCGGTAACGACCTGCTCGATGGGAAGGGCGGCGCGGATCTCCTTCGTGGCGGACTGGGCGATGACAGCTACGTGGTCGATGACGCGCGCGACGGCGTCGTCGAGGAATCCGGCCAAGGCACCGATACCGTCCTCGCCAGTGTCACGCTCACGCTCGGCACGCATGTGGAGAACCTGCGCATGGCGGCCGGCGCCGGCAACATCGACGCCGAAGGCAACGAGGTCGCGAACCTGCTCACCGGCAACGAGGCTGACAATCGCCTCGACGGCCGCGGCGGCGCGGACGTGATGGCGGGGCAGCGCGGCAACGATAGCTATCGGGTGGACGATGCCGGCGACAAAGTCGTCGAGGGCGTCAACGAAGGCATCGATACAGTAGAGAGCACCCTGAGCTACACGCTCGGCGACGCGCTGGAGAACCTGGTGCTTGCACCCTCCGGCCTGGCCCTCGACGGCACCGGCAACGGGCTCAACAATTCGCTGCGCGGCAATGCCGGTGACAACCGGCTCGACGGCAAGGCGGGCGCCGATACCATGGCCGGAGGCGCCGGCGATGATAGCTACGTGGTGGACAATGCCCGCGACGCCGTCAGCGAGCTTGCCGGCGAAGGCGTGGACACGGTGATCATGGGGGCGCACATCTCCTACACGCTAAGCGACAACGTCGAGAATCTGCGACTGGCGAGCGGCGGCGACCAATTCACGTTCAGCAACGGCACGGGAAACGCCCTCGACAACCACATCGTGGGAAACGTGGGCTCGAACCGTCTGAACGGCGGTGCCGGCGCCGATATTCTCGAGGGCGGTGGCGGCCAGGATACCTACTTCATCGACAATAGCAACGACGTCATCGTCGATCCGGGCATCGCCTTCAGGGTCGTCGCCAACATCAGCTATACGCTGCCGGAAAACGCCTTCGGACTGGATCTTTCCAATGCGGATTTCAGCGGCATCGCTAACTTCGGCATCCTCTCCGGCAACCGCGGCACCGACGCGCTCAACGGCACCGGTAACGAGTTGCGCAACTTCATGCAGGGGAACGAGGGAAACAACGTTCTCGAGGGGCGCGGCGGCGACGACCGCATGAGCGGCGGCGGTGGCGACGATACCTTGATTGGCGGGGGCGGCTTCGACCTGATGGTCGGAGGGGACGGCAACGATACGGTGCTTGGCGGCGACGGCGCCGACGTGATGGTCGGGAGTGAGGGCAACGATCTCCTCGTGGGAGCGGCGGGCAGGGACGCGATGTTCGGTGACGGCGGCGACGACGTGCTGATCTTCGACGCCGCCGATCTGGCGGGCACGAACAGCTTCGGCGGGACCGACTCGTGGCGGGGCGATGCCGGTACGGACACGTTGCGCCTGCTCGATGCAGGCGCGACGCTGGACCTCACCGCCGTGGCCGACGATCGGGTGACCGGCATCGAGACGATCGACCTGACCGGGAGCGGCGACAACAGGCTTGTCCTGGCGGCGTCGGATGTCACGGCGCTGTCGGACACTCACGAGCTGCGGGTCGACGGCAACGTCGGCGACGCGGTCACGGCGAGCGGTGCCGGCTGGAGCGCCGGCGCCGATCTGAGCGTCGGCGAAAACCTCTACCACAGTTTCGTCAATGAGGGCGCGACGCTGCTGGTAGACGCGGACGTGACGATGTCGTTTACCTAGTCCCCGATCATCTGCCGCCACACTGGCCAGGCGCCGGGTCGATCATCTCCCGGCGCTGGTTTGGCTTCAACACAGGAGAACTTCATGAACGAATCGATGCTTCCGGTACGGCCTGCTCAGCCTGGCGATGCGATTGCGCTCGCGCCGCGCTTGCGCCTGGCCGACCGGATGGAAATACGCGCGCGATCGGGACATGCGCCGCTGCAGGCGCTGCAGCAGGGGATCGCCGACTCGCACCCGGCCTGCGCGGTGTTGAGCCCGTCGGGCGATGTCGTCGCCGTCTTTGGCGTCGTGCCGCACCCACAGTTCGAGCAGGCGGGAATCGTCTGGCTGCTCGGTGCCGACGAGCTGGTCGCCAAACGCGGGGCGTTCCTGCGATCGGCGGAATACTGGATCGCACGACTGCACCGCCGCTACCTCGTTCTCGGCAACTTCATCGATGCCCGCAACACGGTGCACCTGCGCTGGCTGCAATGGCTGGGGTTCAGGACCACGCGGCGAATCGAGCAGATGGGAGTCGAGCGGCGACCGTTCATCGAGTTCCAGCGTCGTCGGGCGCCGGCCGTTGAGGCGCAAATGAAGCCGCATTGCGGCGCCTGATCCAGGCCGCTTCGACCGGATCGTCCGCTCGACGGCCACAAGCGACTTGAATGAGGAGCAAGACCATGTGTGATGGGAACAAGAAGCAGGAGCTGTATCGGCCGTTCGGCTACGACACGCCGGACACGATCATCAGCGGCAGTCTCGGTCAGTTCATCGACGGCCGCGGGGGTAACGACCATATCGAAGGCGGCGGCGGCAACGACGACCTGCACGGCGGCGATGGATACGACCAGGTGTTCGGCGGTACCGAGGACGACACGCTCAACGGCGACGCCGGCGACGACCTGCTGGACGGCGGGTCCGGGCGGGATACCTTGTACGGCGGGACCGGCCGCGACTGGATCGACGGCGGGCCCGATGACGACCTGATCTTCGGCGGCCCGGCGGGCGACACGGCGAGTGACGAGCTGCACGGCAGCGCCGGCAACGACCGCGTCTATGGGGCGAATGGCAATGACAAGCTGTACGGCGAAGCGGGCAACGATCTACTGTACGGCGGCGTTGGCGCCGACGCTATGACCGGCGGCACGGGAGACGACTACTACGTCGTCGACAACGCCGGCGACACGGTCGTCGAGGCAGCTGGCGAGGGGGTCGATACGCTGCAGACCTTCGTCAGCTATACGCTTCCCGGCAACGTCGAGACACTCGTCCTCGATCCGTCATTGCTGGCGATCAACGGCACCGGCAACGCACTCGACAACACCATCATCGGCAATGACGCTGCCAACACGCTTTCGGGCGGCGCCGGCGCCGACCAACTTTCCGCCAGGGGCGGCAATGACTATCTGTTTGGCGGCAGCGGCGACGACGAACTGCGCGCTGAAGACGGTGTCGACGTGCTCTACGGAGACGACGGCAACGACCGGCTTTTCGGCGGCACCGGTGCCGACCACCTCCAGGGTGGCGCGGGCACCGACACGCTGCAGGGCGAAGATGGCAACGACTATCTCGATGGCGGCAGCGGCGCGGATCTGCTCTACGGTGGCGTCGGCAACGACAAGTTGGTCGGCGCGGACCTTGGCGACTATCTCGACGGCGGCGCCGGCGACGACGTCTACACCGTCTCGAACGCACTCGTTCGCGTCGTCGAAGCGACCGGCGGCGGCACGGATAGCGCGGTGTCGAGCATCAGCTTGACGCTGCCCGATCAGGTCGAAAACATCCTGCTGTCGGCGACTGCCGGAGCCGCGGAGGCCACCGGCAACGGCTTGAACAACGAGATCCGTGGCAATGACGCGGCCAACGCACTGCGCGGGCTCGGCGGCGACGACCAGCTCTTCGGCATGGGCGGCGACGACTTTCTCGATAGCGGCTCAGGCACGAACTACATGGCTGGCGGCGCTGGCAACGATTCTTACGTCGTCGACGACGGCGGCGACACACTGACCGAGGCCGCTGGCCAGGGCGTCGACACGGTGCTCGGCGGCATCGACTATGCGCTCGGCGACAACGTCGAAAACCTCGTGCTGACCGGCGCCGCCGCATCGCTCAACGGCACCGGCAATGCGCTCGACAACGTGCTGACCGGCAGCGGCGGCGTCAACCAGCTCAGCGGTGGTGGCGGCAACGACGTGCTCGACGGCCAGGCGGGTGCGGACACGCTGGTCGGCGGAGCGGGTGATGATGTATTCATTTTCGACGCAGCCGATCTGGTCGCCGCCGGTACGTACTGGTTCGGCCAATACGGAGCCGATGCAGTGCGCATGGGTGTAGGACAGTCGCTCGACTTGGTGGCCATGGCCGATGATCGCATCAACGGTATCGACATCATCGATCTCGGCTCCGCTGGCGAGAACAGCCTGACGTTGGCCATGAGCGACGTGCAAGCGCTGAGCGACTTCGCGGCACTGCGCGTGGCGGGCAGCGCCGCTGATCACGTTACTGCGCTCGGGGACTGGGGCCAAGCCGGGGACGTCCTGATAGGCAGCGATTTGTACCATAGTTACGCCTCGGGTAGCGCCACGCTGCTTGTTGACGCGGATATCAGCGTCTCATTTGTGTAGTGCCTTCATACCACTGGGTCCTCGGATGGGCCCGGTGGCACTTCACGATTTCAGTGAATCCGGGTCCCCAAATGGTCGGCAGCGAAGCCAACTGTTTCAGATACCTCGATCAACTGCCCCAAACCGAAATCGCGTTCGCCTAGCTAAGTTGACATTGTCGAATAGTACGTCTGTCGAAATAATCACAGCGCTTCGATCCCCAGGATTGGGATCGTGAACCCACAGTCAAGCTGCAGCATGCGGGGTGTATGGCATAGAGCGATCCCCTTGCCATACTCAGTCGAGCGAGAGCAACCATCGCGCAAACCTCGTGGATACGAAGACGGAACTGCCTTGGTGGGTTACCTCGACTGTCCGCTTTGATTCGGATCGAGTGACGGGAAAGGGTCGCCAGCTGCCGCTGGCATGATGCGAGAGCTGCCGTTCGGTTTCGTTGACCCGCCAGCGTCGGGTTACCGGCACTCTCCGGTCATTGATTCGCCGCTTCGCCAATACGCCTGGGGATTCAGCGACCAGGCCCACTTCAGCCGCGCTTTCCGCCAGCGCTTCAAGCGCTCGCCGCGGGAAGTGACCAACGCGCCCATCACCGCGGAAGCATGAGCGGCGGCGCGGGACACCGGCGCCGATTCGGCAGGTTTTCATTTTCAGGGCCGCCGCTATCACTTTGCGGCGTTGGCCTCATGATCTTCGTCCAGCGGCCACAATTCGTGGGCGTCCAGCAGCACGCGGTAGCGCGCCTCCGAAGCATCCAGCTGAGCTATCACGGCCGCGAGCCGGGCTTCGATGGCCTGGCGTCGCGCCATCAGCACGTCGCCGAGGCCTGATTCACCCAACGCGTAGGCGCGGGCCATCAAGTCGGTGTTGCTGCTGATGCGCTGCGCCGCCGACTGCAGACCCTGCCAGTTGGCGTAAGCGGCCTGGGCGGTGAGGAACGCGCCGGTGGTCTCCGCCTCCACCTTGCGCAGAGCCCCCGCCTCCCGACTGGCGGCTGCCTCTGCATGTGCCTGGGCGGCCCCGGCGGCGGCGGCACGGGCCTGACCCGGCAGGGGAATTGCGAAAGTGAGCCCCACGATGCGCTCGCTACCTGAGCGCTCCGACGCATAACGAACACCGACCGTGGGGTCCGGCACCCGCTCCGCGCTGGACCGAGCCGCCGCCAGTTGGCTGCGCCGCGTTTCCGCCCGTGCCGTGCCCAGTTCGTGATTATGTTCCAGCAGGTGTTCGCGCCAGTGCTCGATCCCCTGCTCCAGCGGCCGCGGCTCGACCAGTACCGGCTCCGGCGGGAGCACAATGCCGGGGAAACGCACAGTCAGTTCGCTGGCGGCGATCTGGGCGCGGCCCTGGGCCTGGGCCTGCGCGGCTTGCGCCTGGGCCAAGGCAGCGTCCGCCAATGACGCTTCGAGTTTGGAGGCGTCCCCGGCGCGCACGCGCTTGGCCACCGCGGCGGATTGTTCGGTCAACGCCGCCACCTGGTCGCGCCACTGCCGGCTTTGTGCGCTTTCCTTCAGCCAGACGAACCAATTTCTTAGAAGTGCCCGCGACGCCTCGTGGCGCGCATCGCCCAAGCTCCAGCCTGCATGCTCAACACCCGCTTGCCCGAGTTGCGTGTCCAGCCCCGCCTTGCCGGAAAGCCGCAGGGGCCGTTCGATGCCCGCATCCCACTCGTGAAAGCGCTGATTTGGGTCGTCCACCGTGCGTCGCTGACCTGTGACGCGCACGCTGAATTCATGGTTCCCCGCCACGAGACGGCTCTGGTTGGCCTGCTCCGCCCGCACCCCGGCGGCGGCGGCGCGCACGTCCGGATGCTCGTCCAGCGCCCGACGCACGGCGGCCACCCGCGGCAGATCCGGCGTTGCGAGCGGGTCCGCCGCTGAAACCGGAAGGACCGCCAGGCCACCCCATGCGAGGCTCGCCAGCCCTGCCGCGCGGCGCCACGTCATCCTTTGTTTGCTCATGCGAACCTCCCGAAATCCAGCACCGGCGACAGCCAGTAGGCCACTTCCGGATTTGGCAGGGAGCGCTTCAGATGCTCGATGAGCGCGCGCGCATCGCCGCCGTTGAGCACCGTTTGCACCTGCACCCGGCGCGCGCGGCCACGGACTTCTTCCGCGATACCACTGAGGCGCACGACCTCACCTTTGCCTTCCACCTGGCTGATGGTGAAGCCGCGCACCCACTCGGGATGTTCCAGGAGATGGTCGATCAGTTCCTCCTCCAGCGAGCGCGGAAAAACCACGGTAAGCAGCGTATCGAGGGCGTTCATGAATGTTGTTCCTCAGCGTCTGGCGCCGCGGCGGCTTCAACCGTCGGACGCGGGACGCAGAAATGGCGGTACAGGATGGGCAGGACGATGAGGGTAAGCGTGGTCGAGCTGACCAGCCCACCGATTACCACGATGGCCAGCGGACGCTGGATTTCCGACCCCGGCCCAGTGGCGAACAAGAGTGGCAGGAGGCCGAACGCCGCAATGTTTGCGGTCATCAGCACGGGCCGCAGGCGACGTTTCGCCCCCTCCACCACGACCTTGGCGGCGGCCATGCCGCGATCCCGCAACTGATTGAAATAACTCACCATGACCACGCCGTTGAGCACCGCGATGCCGAGCAGGGCAATAAAGCCCACAGAAGCGGGGACCGACAGGTATTCCCCCGACAGCCATAGGGCGAACACACCGCCGATCATGGCGAAGGGGATGTTGGCGAATACGAGTACCGCCTGGCTCACGGAGCGGAAGGTGGCGAACAGCAGGGCGAAAATCAGGCCCAGCGCGATTGGCACCACGGTCGCCAGTCGTGCGGCGGCACGCTGCTGGTTCTCGAACTGCCCGCCCCACACCGTGCGGTAACCCTCGGGGAATTGGATCGTCGCAGCGACTTTCTGCTTCGCATCGTCGACGAATCCGACCAAATCCCGCCCACGCACATTGGCCTGCACCAGCACGTTGCGCTGTGCGCTTTCCCGGTCCACCTTGACCGGCCCGTCGCTGCGCACCAGGCTCGCGACGCCGGAGATTGGAACGGATTCACCGGAGGGCAGGGCGAGCGTCAGTCCGGCAAACAGGGCCGGGGAGGAACGCACCGCTTCGTCGCCACGCAGTAGCAGCGGCGTGCGCCGGCCGGATTCCACCACCAACCCGAGCATGTTGCCTTCGAGTTGGGTGCGCAGCGCGCTGCCGATGTCGTCGACACTCAGGCCCAGGCGGCCCGCCGCCAGGCGGTCGATGTCCACCCTGTAGTACTGCACGCCTTCGTTCTTCACGGTCAGTACGTCCTCGGCACCGGCCACCCCATTGATGGCGGCGACCACCTGGCCGGCTAGGCTGTTGAGCGTGGACAGATCGGGGCCGAAAATCTTCACCACCACGTCGCCCCGGGCACCGGTGAGCATCTCCGATACGCGCATTTCAATGGGCTGGGTGAAGCTGAAGGTCAGGCCCGGAAAGTCCGCCATCACCTTGCGCAGTTCATCCATCAGCCAGTCCTTGTCCGGCTGGCGCCATTCGCTGCGCGGCTTGAGCACCATGAAGGTGTCGGTCTGGTTCAGGCCCATCGGATCCAGGCCCAGTTCGTCCGAGCCGGCGCGGGCAACGATACGCTGCACTTCGGGCACCCGCTCCAGGATGGCGCGCTGCACCCGCATGTCGGCCCGCGCCGTCTCATCCAGCCCGATCGATGGAAGCTTCTCGATCTGCATGATGATGTCGCCCTCGTCCAGGGTGGGCATGAAGCTCTTGCCAATGAGCGTATAGACCCCGGCGGTAACCACCAGGCTCGCCACGGCTGCCCCCACGACGATGCGCGTGTGGTCGAGGGACCACGCCAACGCGGGTTCGTATAGACGCAGTGCCTGACGCACCAGCCACGGATCTTCGTGGCTGACCTTGCGAATCAGGTAGGACGACAGCACCGGAATGACGGTCAGGGACAGCACCAGGGAAACCGCCAGGGCAAACACGATGGACAGCGCCACCGGCACGAACAGCTTGCCTTCCAGACCCTGCAGCGTCAGCAGCGGCAGGAACACCAGGATGATGATGGCCACGCCCGAGCCCACAGGCACGGTCACTTCGGCTACCGCGCGGTAGACGACGTGTAGCCGTGGCAGGATATTGACGTGCTTGTCGCGGGCTTCCGCCATGTGGGTAATGATGTTCTCCACCACCACCACCGCTGCGTCCACCAGCATGCCGATGGCGATGGCCAGGCCGCCCAGGCTCATCAGGTTGGCCGACATGCCGAACTGCCGCATGAGGATGAACGTACCCAGCGCCGAAAGCGGCAGGATCAGGGCCACCACCAGCGCTGCGCGCAGATTGCCCAGGAACAACACCAGCAACACCAGCACCAGCACGATTGCCTCGGCGAGCGCCTTGGAGACCGTGCCCACGGCACGTTCCACCAGATTGCCGCGGTCGTAAAAAACGCTGGTGGTCACGCCCTGGGGCAGCGCCGGCGCCAGTTCCTTGAGCTTGGTACGCACGCCATCCACCACCTGACGCGCGTTGGCGCCGCGCAGGCCGAGCACCAGCCCTTGCACCGCCTCCGCCTTGCCGTCCTGGGTCACCGTGCCATAACGCGTGAGGCTGCCGATGCGCACCTCGGCCACGTCCCCCACCCGCGTCACGCCGCCGTCTTTGCTGGCAATCACAATGGCGCGCAGATCGTCCAGGCTCCCGATTGCGCCCTGGGCACGCACCACCAGCGTCTCCTCGCCGCTGTTGAGACGCCCTGCCCCTTCGTTGCGGTTGTTGGTCTCCAGGGCCTGCTGGAGCTGGGCCAGGCTTACGCGCCGGGCAGCGAGAGCGGCATTGTTCGGGATCACTTCAAAACTGCGCACCTCGCCGCCGAGGGAATTCACGTCCGCTACGCCCGGCAAGGTGCGCAGCGCCGGGCGGATCACCCAATCCAGCAGAGCGCGGCGTTGCGCCAGCGGCAGATCACCTTCCACGGTGAACATGAACATTTCGCTCAGGGGCGTGGTGATGGGCGCCAGTCCGCCACTGGCGTTGGGCGGCAGGTCGCGGGAGATGCCAGCCAAGCGCTCGGCGATCTGCTGGCGCGCCCAGTAAATGTCGGTACCGTCCTCGAAATCGATGGTGACATCGGCGATGGCGTACTTGGAGGTCGAGCGCAGGATGCGCTGCTTGGGAATGCCGAGCATTTCCAGCTCGATCGGCGTGACGATCCGCGCTTCCACCTCTTCCGGGGTCATCCCCGGCGCTTTCATGATGATCTTGACCTGAGTAGTCGAGACGTCGGGGAAAGCATCGATGGGCAGCGTCCGGAACGCCACCACCCCCGCCGCCCCCAGCAGCAGAGTGAGACCGAGGACCAGGATGCGCTGGGTTAGCGCGAACTCCACCAGGCGAGAGAGCATTAGTCGCTCCCAATGCCGGCCAGCGCGGCCTTGAGCGACGCCACGCCGCGCACGGCAACCCGCTCGTCACCCTTGAGCGATCCGGTGACGATGGTGCTGGCCGGACCTTCGCGCACGATATCCACTGGCGTCGCGGCGAAACCCTCCTTGGTCTGCACGAACAGCAGCACCTTTGCGTCGTGGCGCACCACCGCCGCGTTCGGCACACTCCACTGGCGAACGTGCGCCACGGAGGGACTCAAGGAGGCTTCGACGAACTGGCCGGGGCGCAGCTTGTCGGCCCCGGTCCTGATCTGGGCCCGCACCGTCACCGTCTGGTTGGCGCCCACGTTCTTGCCCACGGCAATCACCGTGCCCGCTGCACCGGCCGCCGGGACCGCCACCGCGTCGCCTTCGCTCACGCCGGGGATTTGCGCCACGGGAAGCTGGATTTCCAGCCACAGAGGATCGATTTGCGCGACTTTGAACAAGGGGGTTGCCGCCTCGACGCGCTGGCCCGGCTCCACCAGTTGTTCCAGTACCACGCCGGCGGCGGGTGCGATGATATCGATGGTGCCGCTGAACCCGCCCTGCTTCTTCAGCGCCGCCTCGGAAACACCCGCCATACGCAGGGCTTGGCGGCGTTCGGCATAGGCCGCCGCGGCTTCGGCATGCTGGCTGCGCGCCGTCAGGTAACGGCTTTCGGCGATGATGCCTTCCTTGAGCAACTGTTGGTCGCGCTGCAGGTTCTCCTGGGCGAGCTGGACTTGGGTAGACGCCTGCAGGTAGCCGCGATGGATCTCGGCCAGTTGGGGGCTCTGGAAGCGTGCCAGCGTCTGCCCCTTGGCCACGCCCACGCCGGCCGCCACCATCACCTGCTGCACTAACCCCGCCAGCGGCGCCGCGACGACAAACAACTGCTTGTTGGGCACGACCACCTCGGCAGGCAGCCCCTGGATGCGGCCGGATTGGCGCGCTTCCAACGCCGCGGTCTCGACGCCCAGCGCCTTGATCTGGGCCGGGCTGAACTTGACGCTTTCGGCGGCGCGAAGTGCCGGCGCGGCGAGCACCGCAGCGGCCAACAAACCGCCTAGTGCTCCGCACCGCAAGGCGGCGAGGGCGCGAGCCTGATTCATGTTTTCTCCTGATAACCGAACCGCTGACGCGGCGTGAATGATTCGAAAGCCGAGGAAGTCCCCGGGGCCGGTACCTTCGGCATGGCATTGTGTTCGCGCCAAGCGGCAACGATATGAAACGCAAACATACCGGTCTTGCGGCGTTCGAACCATAGGGCATAGATTGACCGCGCCAAGATTAGGGCACCTTCCTTAACTCACGCTTAGCTGGGCCCCGGTGTCGCGACACGACCATGACCGGGAAGCATGGCGCCACACTCGGCCCCTTCGGCGCGGATAGCTCGCCGACCACGCGGCGTCCCGAATTCGTCAAATTGGCCGTGGTCAAGACCATGAGAACGAGAGGGACACTTTCAGTCAAACAATCCTTCACTCCCAGGCAAGTTTGACCGGCGGCTAACCGGTACTCTTCAGCCCATATTCCGCTGCGCCACAAGAACAGAAATGCGGCGGAAAAGAAGTCGGTCGGGCGCCGCGGCGGCAAATAAGCGCGCAGCGCAACGGCCGGCAACCAGTCAAACGAGGAGGAGGGGGTCGCTGTCCCCGGCCGGTGCATCGAAGGCCGGCCGGCGGGTAGCGGCTTCAAGTGTCCCAGGTGATCGTGGATTTTCTGGCTCGGTGCCAGAGGCGGGTTGGTGCCTCCCGATTCGGGGAGCTCGCCCCTCCCCTGCCCCCGAACGGAGGATCCGCGTGCCGGCAAAGGAGGGGAGCGACAATGAAATCCAACAACCCCATCGCGCTATTGCGCAGCAGTGTCCTGGGGTGGGCAGCCCTGGCGTGGGCGCTGTGGAGCCCGCTTTACGCTGCGGCCGAATCGGCTTACATCGGCGAAAAAGCCTGCATCGAATGCCACGGGCAGGAGAACAAGCATTTCACCGAGACGCTGCATTCAAAAGTCTTCCGGCAGAACCCGAAGAACGAAAGCGAGCGTCACGTGTGCGAAGCCTGCCACGGCCCGGGCGCCGACCACGCCAAGAGCACCAAGGACAAAAGTCTGCTCATCGGGTTCACAAAAGGCTGGGGCACGCCGATCGAAAAGCAGAATGGCCAATGCCTTTCCTGCCATCAGGGTGGCAACCGCCTGCACTGGCCCGGATCGGCCCACGCTTCCAATAGGATGGCTTGTTCCGACTGCCACAACCCGATGGAGAAGATCTCGGGGAACGGCCTGCTCCAGCGCACCACCATCAACGAGACCTGCCAGAACTGCCACCAGCAGCAGCGGGCCGAATTCCGCAAGCGCTCCCACATGCCGGTGCCGGAAGGCAAGATGTCCTGCGTCGACTGCCACAATCCCCACGGCTCCAGCACCAAGCCGCTGTTGAAAGCGGAAAGCGTCAACGTCGTCTGCTACTCCTGCCACGCGGAAAAGCGCGGACCCTTCATTTGGGAACACGCGCCGGTACGGGAAAACTGCCTCAATTGCCACAACGCCCACGGCTCGAACCACGACAAGCTGCTGGTGGGCGCCCGGCCTTATCTCTGCGCCCAATGCCACAACCCGGCAGTGGGGCATCCGGGCCAGTTTTTCCGCGGCGACCAGACCGCAGCGGCGGCGGCCAGCCTGCCTTTGACCGCCGTCCAAAGCGCCAGGGTCATCGGCCGATCATGCCAGAACTGCCATTCCCAGGTTCACGGCAGCAACCATCCTTCCGGCGCCCGCTTCCAGCGCTGAATCGACGAGGAGAACGGCATGAACACCATGACACAACTCGCTCAAGCGGGCACTGGCCGGGAAAGCCTTGTACCCGGATTTCCCTCCCGCCTGAAACTGATCGTCGCCTGCGTTGCCGCGGCCACGGCACAATTGCCCGTCCCGGCGGCCTACGCCGACTCCGGGACCGGCGTCGACACCGCATTGGGCAACGCCCTCAATCCGGCGGGCATGAACACACTGCGGCCGAAGGATCCGGATGGCTTGGGGGAATCCGAGGACTCGCGCACTCCGACCGGATTGCGTACCGCGGAACCGCTCCTGATAAAGGAACCGCGACGCACCGATTCAGGCTGGCTTTACAACGGATTCCTTGAACTGGGCCTGATCGGCGGCGACGCCACCGACGAGAGAGCCGCCAAGTTCCGGGAATACAAGGCCCTCGACGCCACGATTTATCTCGGCAGCTTCGGGTTGCAGGCGGAAAAGCCCGACAGCGCCCGCTTCATCGATGTCACAGGCGGAGGCGTGGGACAGAAAGACCAGTACTACGGCCTATCGTTCGGCCGTTACAACGACTGGAAAGTGAAAGCGTTCTATAACGAAACGCCCCACGTTTTCACCAGCACCTATCGATCCCTGTGGAGCGGCATCGGGACAGGTACGCAAACCCTGACCGGTCTTTCGCCGGGCGGGAGCGCAACGGCGATCGCCACCCAGGCCAACATCGGGAACGTTCTGACGACGACCTCCGCCCGCGATCTGAGCATCGTGCGCAAGAAGGGCGGCGCGCGGCTCGACCTGAACCTGCTCGAAAACTGGAAGTTCTACGCCAGCTACAGCAACGAGAAGCGCGAAGGGGCGCGGCCTTTCGGCACGGTGTTCGGCGGCGGAGGCGGTGGCGGCAACATCGAAACGGCGGAGTCCATCGATTACACCACCCATGACCTGCTGGCGGGAGTCCAGTTCGCGGACACGCTGAACAGCCTCAATCTTCAGCTTTCCGCCTCCCTGTTCCGCAACAACATCGACACGCTGACGATCCAGAACCCGCTCACCATTACGACCAACACTATCACCGGCGTGCCCGCCTCAAGATTCACGCAAGCTCGTTACGATCTCTACCCGGATAACGACTACTTCAACCTCAAGGGCGAGTACGCGCGGCGACTGCCGGAGTTCTTCAACGGCCGCGTCACCGCGCTGGCCGCAGTGTCCAAGTTCAAGCAAAACGACAACCTCATCGCGCCGAGTCCCTTCTCGCTGGCGGGCGGGACGATCAATGGCGTTTCCGCCGCGAACGTCTGGAACACCACCGCAGCGCTGACCAAGCAATCGGCGGACGCCGAAATCAATACCCGCCTGGCAGAACTTGGCCTGAGCCTGACGCCCATCAGCGATCTCGACGTGCGGGGCAAAGTCCGCTACTACGAGACGGAGAACAACACTGAATACTGGGCCTGCAACCCGCTGACCGGGCAATGGGGCCGCTTGCTCAACGAAGGCAGCGGTGGCGGATTCGCCATACCCAATGCGACAGCCGGCAACAATCCCCCCGGCACGCCAGGCACAGCCTACAACGCAGCCGGTTGCGGGTACACGGCCACCCAAGCCCTGGGCCTGGTGCCCAGCGCCGGCAATACCAATATCCGCAACATTCCCTTCGAATACAGACAGATGAACTACACCCTGGCCGCCGACTACCGGCTCAACCGGGGCAACAGCTTCAATGCTTCCTACGAGCGGGAAACCTACGACCGGAAATACCGGGAGCGGGACGAAACCTGGGAGGACAAGCTCAAGTTCGGCTGGGTGAATCGCGGCTTCGAGGCGGGGACGGTGCGGGTCTCCTTCGAGCACGACCGGCGGCGCGGCAGCGACTACAAGGCCGATCCCTATGATGCGTTCTACAGCGCCTCGCTGGGGCCGGTACCGACGGCGACCGGTAGCAACGTCGCAAGCTGGATCCACAACATCGAGCAGTTCAGGAAATTCGATCTCGCCGACCGAGACCAGAATGTCCTCAACGCGCGACTGAACTACATGATCGCCCATGGGCTGGATGCGGGTGTTTCGCTGCAGTGGAAGGACACTCGCTACCCGAACTCGGACTACGGCCGAAAAGACCGCCAGAAGCAGGACTCCCTTAGCTTTGACCTGAGTTGGCAGCCCACGGAAAAGCTCGGGTTGTACAGCTACTACTCCTACCAGCAGGCGCGGATGCGCCAGACCAGCATCCAGCCCAACGCCTGCGTCATCGGGACGACGTATTCCTTCTGGAGCAATGGCGTCGTGAATACGGGCGCCGCGGTCAACGGTGCCACGCTGCTCGGCAGAACCACCGTGACGGCGGGGAACTTCCTCAACGTGTGCGGTACCGCGGGCGCCTTCAGCCCCCTCTACCCCACCAGCCGTACCTGGGACGTCACGCAAAAGGACCGCAACGATGTGCTGAAGGATAGGAGATCCAAGTGCGACACGACGTCGCCTGTAGGAGTTGTTCCCACTGTAAAGGAGGGAACCGCCCGTGTCACCGGGTGAATCTAGGAGTCTGAACAAAGAGCGACTCTGACAATGTAACGAAGCACCGCAAGGTGCGGGGTATAAATCGTGAGAGGCGTACCCTTCTGGCAGCCACACGCCGGATCAGTGCTAGATAGTCGGTAGGGTGAACACATGTGAATCTGCGATAAAGATCGTCACCTATGACAAGCGGAAGTGGCTGTTACGCTTGAACCAAACGGTAATGGAGGTGGGAACAGCGTCTTTGGATTACGCGTTCGTGACCCATACGCCTCCCGGTCCAGAGCAGGCACCTAACCCGACGTACTTCTGCAAGCGGAACGTGGAAACCCCGTATTGCTCCCTTCGGGGACAGCAGGCTGCAAGGTCTGCCTATGGTGGTGCGGGAACAGGATCGAGGAGAAAGCGAACGCTGTCCTGTAATGGGATGGATAGGGGTTGCAACATCACCCTACGCGAAAGCGGGCAGACTTCCTCGTGGTCTCTCTTCACAAGAAATTTTTCAGAACCATCTTAACGGGAGGAAAGCAAATGGACGCAGCAACACGGGCGTGTGCACCTCCGGTATGACGTTAAAACGGCATCGTGTTCAACGTCATATAGGACGGCTGTAAACGAGTATTGTGAAGGCGACATAGCAATTGTGTCACCGGGTGTCGCAAGACGCTTTTGTAGAGGCTTGAGCCGTGTGCGTCGAAAGGTGCATGCACGGTTCTTAGGGGGCTGGGCGCGGGCAACCGCGTCTGGCTACCCGACCGGCACTTCCGCAAGTATCCCGGGTATTGCGGGTCGTTACAGGACGGCGTGAGCACTCGTCACGCGGGAACTGCATGCTGATGAAGCCTGAAAACCGCACCCGAATCACAACGCAAGTCGTGCCGTGGGTCGCCGGGACGGCCGAGCAGGCCGTCCCGGCGACCCACGGCACGAGCGCTCCCCGAGGGGCGAGATCGGATCCTCGTCGAGCTACCAGGCGATGCGCTGATCGAATTCGTAGTCCGGTGCCGGTTGGGCCTGCGGGTCCAACTCGCCCTGGCCGGCGTCGGTCATCTCCCACAGCGGCGGCCCGCGGGCCGGCGCCATAGGCGGCGGTGAGGTGGGCTCGCCCAGGTACGCGAGAATCTCGCGCACGGCAATCGCCTCGTTGATGAAGGCGATGATCCGGATCTCGCCGCCGCACTTGGGGCACAGCAGCGGGAAAAACTCATAGATCCGGGCAAGCAGCAGGGCCCAGGCGTAGCGCGCCGCCCGGCGATGGATCGGCTCTTCTGCCGCCTGTGGCGTTTGGGCTGATGCGCTCGCTGGGGCGCTTGGCGCTGCGCCGGCCGCCGCAGCCGGTGTCTGGGCGGCCGGCGCTTCGGCCTGCTGGCCCGCCAGTGCAGTCACCGCCGCGCGCAGCGGTGCATTCGGCGCCAGCACCCCGAAGTAGCGGTGGCGATGCCGCCGTGGCGGCGGGATCAGGGCCGCCAGACGATCGAGCAGTTCAAGCGGGGTGAGCATCAGCGTAACGCTGCCGCTGGGGCCCGGCTTGACGCTCTCATAGACCAGATGCTCGGGATCGACTTCACGCAAGCGTTCCAGCGCAAAGGCCGGCCGGGCGCAGTAACGCAGCAGGCGCTCCAGGCCCTCTCGGTCTTGCGCTTCGATGCGCACGCTGGCATCGAGCGAGAAACCCCCGGCGTGATCCCAAGCGCCCATCGCCTGCGCGTCTTGGCGTTCGAGAAGCCCACGCCGGGCAGCCGCACGCAGCAGACGCCGGCGCACCTTGGCCTGGATCTCGGCGACGGTTTCGGGACCGACGCCCCGGGCTTCGTGAAAGCGCGCGCCGCCCGCGCCATCGGCCTCGAAAACCCCCTCGATGACCACGCAGTGGAAGTGCACATGGGGATTGAGCAGGGCGCCAAAGCCGTGGATGAAAGCGACCGCCCCGATGCGCCAGGCCACACCCGCCCCGGGACTACACCGGCGCAAACCCTGCTCCACCGCACTGAGGAAGATGTGCAGCGCCAGGGTTTGTACGGCCGGGTCGCTGTGCAGGTAGTAGCGCAGGCGCTTGGGCACCGACAACACCCACTGGCGCACCGGTAGCCGCGGCATGACGTGGTCGGTCAGATGGGCGGCGGTCTCGACCATGCGCCGCGCGTTGCAGGCCGGACACACGCCCCGGCCCTTGCACGAGTAAGCGATCAGGAAGTCGTGCCCGCACTGGCCACACCGGGCGCGAGCGAAGCCGTGGGCAAGGATGCCGCATTCGAGGTAGCGGCGAAATTCGCGCTCGACGTAGGCCGGCACCGAAGTGCCCGACGCACTGTCACGCGTGAGTTCGAGCCAGGTCGCCAGGTGGCCCTGCACGGTGCGATAGAGCAACGTGCGTTCGGGCTGGCGGCGGCGATAGCGCGCAGTGCGAGGTGAGGCGCAGGGCGCGGCGGCAGACATGACCATCCTGATCGGGGAATCGGGATGGAAGACTGTGAATCTGTACAGTCAGCGGCGCGATGAAGTAGTTCATGAAAGCGGTGGGTTGCGCTACCGCATCGGGAACCGCCAGGCTGGCTCGAGCCACCGTCACCCCGAAGCCTTTCGCGACGGTCCGCTCCACCTCCCGAAGCGGACGGTCATTAGTCGGGAGCGCGACCGTCGCCTTTGGGTCGCTGGCCGTCATCGAGCCAACCCGAAGTCCAAGGTCGGGAACATGAGTACACCGGCCATTGGCGATACGCTCATCATCAGTCGGTTGAGCATCTGAAAAGGCATCAACACCACGGCTCGCGTGCAACCGACTGGATCCTCGCGCCTTCCATACCGAGGCTCGCAATCGGCGCCGCAGCACGCCATTACCTCGGCGGTACCACCTTCTTCAGCAATTTCGCAAGTGCGGCATCATCAACGAGCTTGTCGATCCAGGCCTGCATCAGGATTTTCAGTGGCGTCGGCATACTGCGCCCGCTCTCATAGCGGCTGCCGCCACTTTGCGTGACGCCAAATTTCTTCCAGAACTCCGACTGGTTCAGGCCTGTCGACTGGCGCAATTCGCCTGGGCTATGGATGGTCGGGGGCTTCTTCGCCATATTGGGTCTCCTCGGAAAGGCGCGAGATTGCGCAGCCGATTATGACATTATCCATAGTGCTCCGACTCGACGGGCTGCCGTTTGCCTTAGAATCGAGCATTCGAGCAACCCTCGGGGGGAGAAGCTTTTTTGGGGTTTGCCACATCGGTTATCCACAGATCGTGTGGACAACTTCGGAATGATCAGCCGGAGCCTGTCGGGATTTCACGTTCAGCCTTTCCTTGATCCCCTGATCTTCTGCGCGGACCACAATAGGTCGCGTGCAATTGCTGACAAATCCAACTATGGCGAACATGCCGATAGCCCATTGGAGTGTCGTGCCGGCCGCAGTCGAAACCACAGCCGCCGACCCGATTGCCCCGGACAGCGCGACCATTCCCTTGGCAATGAACGCCGCCCCGCACTTGTCTAGTTCCGCGAATGGGTGAGCCTCCTCCCCCTACTCGTCGGCAGCCAACTCACGAAACCGAGCCAGAAACCCCTGTTTCGCCCAATGCGGTGGCAGCGCCTGGATCCGGTGCTCAAGCGGCGTTACGTTGCGCAATAGCGCCCATTCGTCATTGTGCGCCGGCATCAAGTCGCGCTGTTCTGTTGCCAAGAGAATAAGGTCCGCTTCCTTTACGGCCTGAGGCAGATCACGAGGCAGCCCGAATCGTTGCAGGACTATGGGGGTGATCTGTGCCTCAAGCGTCCGGTAGTCCGGCAACCAATTCTTCAGGGGGCGCGCCACGTCGCCCAAGAAGGCTTCAGCCGCATCGTGCAGAAGGCCGGCAAGCGCGAACTCGCTGGGGACGACCATCGACACCAGGACCGAGTGTTGTGCCACCGAGTAGAAGGCGCGAGGGTGACCGGCAAACCTGCAGATGTTGGAAAGGGCGTGAGCGATGTCCTCGATACCGAACTCGCTCCGCTCTGGGTTAAGAAAGTCAAAGTAATTGCCGCTGACCGTGAGGATGTCCGGTCGCGTATTTGTATCCATGTCAGTTCCCTCAGTGCCTGGCGGTAGTGCAACCGCGCGGATGGAGCTGCGAGATGCCGAATTCGGCCGTCTGCAGCGCGGGCCGGTCGTTGCAGCGCCGGCATGTGATTGTCGCCTCGAACACCTTTCCCATCAGTTGGAACATGACGATCGAGGAATCCACGCCATCGATCTTGCCTCGCTCCGTTGCCTCCCTGATGTAGGCCGATACGTCGACGCGATTTGAAGCCACGGCGCGCCGCATGATTTCAATGTAGCGATCGTCCGCCGCTTCACCGTTGGGCGCCGTCATGACACCGACGCGAGCAATGGTCTTTTCCCCCATTTTCATGAAGAATACTTGCGGCTCGACGCGGCCTTGCTCGTGCAGCATCTTCGTGACGACCGATGCAGTCCAGGCGAGCACCCGCTTGAAGTAGTCGAACTCCTGCGCGCGCGGGTCAGAATCTGTCATGTGCGGCTCCCGGTGATTGATCAAATCCATCATCACCCGGGGTCGCGCCCGTTCAAGTGGTGCGGTAGGAAGTGGCATGCCGGACCTGGCAGGTGGGCGGTGCAAGATGCCGGGGCCGCACCCCGGCACGTCGATGCCCGCCGCGCTAAGACTGTCGCAAGCCACCGACCTTGGCGAAGCGCCACGGCCAAAGATCCCGATGGCGTTCGATGAAGGCGAAATAGTCAGCCAGACGGTCTTTGGGAAAGTCCACGATGGTTGTGGGCGAGCCATAGTAGGACTCGTCGCGGTGCGCCAATCCCAACGCGCTCGCGTCCGCGACGGCCGGATGGCCTGCAGGAACACGCACACACGGATACCAGAAGCCATGCTGGTCCTTGGTATCGCCAAGACGACTCTGCTCAATCAAGCGACGAATGCGACGGATGTAAGCTTCGGGCGTCGAGTGCTTGCCGTGAGGCTGAAGTGAGCCGCCGTCGCAGTCGCCGGCGTAGGAGACCGCCATGCGCATGACTTCTGAGCATCCCAAGCCCGCTTCGACGCGGACACGGTGTTCGTGGAAAAACAGCAACTTACAGTTTCTGTTTCTCAGGAGGCGGTTCCAATCATGCAGACCTCCCAGTCTCGGGCGCGTTTCCCGGTCCTGGAATTGCGGACGTTATTGTCGCCGCCTTCGATGGCGACGACGAACCGATCCTCTTGCTGACCGATCTGCGCTGCCGGCACGCGATATGCCGCGTACTGATACTCAAGCCGGTATGACATGATTTCCCCCCGCCTGGCCGAAGCCCAGTTGTGTCTGTGCGGACGCCATACGTGGGCGGCGTTGTTCGCAAACTGCCTGGACCGTGAGGTCGGCGACGACACGGCCGTCGTCCTTGAAATCCTGCAGGAAGCCTTCTACGAGTAGTGCATCGCGCGGGGCGTCTGGTTGTCGAAAGTCGAGATCGAGCCGGAATTCGTCGCCGCAAAGGACGAACTGCTGCGCGTAGGCCGCATGGAAATCGTCGAAGGTCGGGAACGGCGAATTCGTCCAGAAGGCCTTCTTGCCGTGCAACTTCTCGAGGGGTCCAGCCAGGCGGGCGACGAGACGCAGGCCGTGCGTTGCAGCAAGATCCGCCGGCGCAATGGCCGCCTGGATGGCGTTACGCCACAAGCGCAGATAGCGCTCGGGCAGGACAGCACAGCCATCGAGCGTCAGACCGCCATCGACGCAACGCTTGGCGCGATCATCGCAGAGCATCGAGAAGATCCGGTATGAGGCCAAGACCGGCAGTCCGAAGCGGCGGTCCGTGAGTGCGCTGGCGTGCAAGGAACCATCTGCGCCGCGATCGATAGCGATGGCGACGAAACGCGTATCGCCGTAGAAGGAAGTGTTGTCGGGAAGCTTTGCCACAATGCGTGAGGCCTCTTCGATGGGTGATGACTTGGATGGCTCTTGCACTTGAATCTCCAGTCGATGCGGGGAATGGTCGGTCGGGGCACTCAACCACAGGGGTGGTCACTTCGACGAGTGCGTTTGCGAGCGGATTTATGACTTCACTCAGGTGGTGATGTCATGTTCGCGTCCCAACTGGGAAGGTCAAGCAAGCTCGCGCAATCCTGGCCCGGATGAGTCAAGCCGCCAGCCAGTCGCTTTCGCCGGCTTTCGATGACAGCCAAGCCGCTCGCTCCCCGTCCTGAGTCAACGTTGGCAACGACGTCGACTTTTCGTCTTCGCGAAACGGATCTACCGGATTCGCTCGCCAAACCGCAGTACCCGGCTGAACTGCGGCTCCGCGTCCTGTTTCGGGGAATCCAATGCCGTGAAGCCCATCGCATCCAGATCGATTCCGCCGCCAGCCCTGACGCCGATCACGAGCCGGGTCACGCCGGCTGGCCGGCAAAGTGCCATCGCCCTCGCCAGCAGAGGCCGCCGCCGACTCTCGTCGTCGTGCAGGATCAAGCGCACCTCGCTCGTCAAGCCATCGTTGAGCGACGCCCGCCGGGGTCGCGCGACCATCAGTATTCCGCCAAGCGCGCGGGCATCGCCGATCTGGCCGAAGGCCTGCGGCAGTACGCCGAACCAGCCGAGCACGATCCCCCGCTGCTCGGCAAAGCGGAACGCTTCCTCAAGACTGATCGGCACCACAGCCGACCCGTCTTGCCTGGCCACCGCGGTGTGGCGCGTGGACAAGGGGCGGGCTGCCGGGCGTTCCTCGACGACATCGCGGCATGGGGCTTTCGGGGAAACAGTCGAATCCGCAGGTTCTGCGGGGGCAAACGCCAAACGCGGATCGAAAGCAAAGAACGGTTCCATAGGGATCTCCTCATGCGGCCGGCACGCCGACCTTCAAGTCGCGTTCGGCCAGTAGTGCGACGTAGCGGCCGATGACCTGGTCCGGCGTCGCATAGTCGATATTCAGGCCGACTGCATCGGCCACCTCAAGACGCACGCCGGCGAGCAGAGCCGCCTCCTGCGCGGTCGGTACCGCCACCGGCCAGCCCTTCTGATAGAGAAGGTGAGGCGGAATCGTCGCCTCCGCCGCCTCGCGCCTGCGCGCCCGCTCCTTTGCCTCGACCAGCCTCGCCCGCGTTCCCGAATCCAGCAGCGCCGGCGCGACGTCGCCCAGCCATTTGCCGCTCTGGAAAGAAAACGTCGAGCAGATCTCGAGTTCCACCAGTTCCCGGTAGATCGCGGCGTTGTCCTCGCACGTCGCCGCCGCGCGCAGATCGCCGGCAGAAGCCAGAATGCAGAACGTGCAGGACACGCGGGTCGAGCCGTAACGGGTGTAGGCCTCGTGGAGCACGTCGCCGCGCTCGGCGATGTATCGCCTGACGTCGTCCTTGGTCCAGGCCAGGATGGGATGCCATGCATAGCCTTTCCCGGATCGTCTGGAGAGCTTCTCGTCGATGGCCGCGACCGGGCGTCGGGCACGCGCCGGGCTCTCCTCGCGTCGCAAGCCGATCGCGGACAGGACCACGCCGGCGGGAAAGCGGCGGCGAATCTCGGCGGCGAGAATTGCGTGCTTGTTTTCTGAGGTACAAAACCTCAGAACAGCGCTGCTGAACGGCATGATCAGGCGTACGCATTCGAGCTTGCGGTAGCGTTCGCAGTTCGCCTCCCAGCGCGACAGCCATCGCTCCATCAAACCGCCCGCCCGACGGCGCACCACGATCAACTCGATCCCGAGTCTTTCCGCCGTGCGCTCGCATACAGGAAGGGACTCGCGCCATTCGACGCGCCCAAGGTCGGCGTGAATCAGATGGCGCGGCCCGCGATGGCCGGCTGCATCGAGATGCTCGATCGTCCGGTAAGCCAGCGCCTGCGAATCGCATCCGCCCGATACGCCAATGAAACAAGGCGCGTGCGCCTCGATTGCCGCGTCGACCTCAGGCGTGGCGAGGACCGACCGCTGGGCCGATTCGCCGAACAGGTCGCGCTGACGCGGAACGAAGGTAAGGGTTGCGTGCATGGCTCGTGATCTCTCGGACCACGATAAACGCCGTGACGCGCCGTTCAAGTCGCCGCATTTGGGGTGGCGGTACGAAACACCCCGCGAAGCGCGGCTGTTTCGGTGAGGCCACCCGTTTCAGATGCAATTCGCTCTTGAAACCGTCGAATCTCCATGCAATACTGAAACCGCTTACTCGTAGGTTCTCGTACCTACCCAGCCTTCATGGCAGCTGCTCATGCAGTCAACATGAAGTCCGAATCGAGTCTCTCGATTTGGCGTTGCGGTCGTTACCCGCCCTGGAGTCGGATCAGGCAACTGATCCCGTTGCGCAAGCAACTGAGTTTTGCGTCGCAAGACGCCGTGTCGGTGGTTCGAGGTTCGCGGCCTTCGTGTCGCTGAGCATCATGCTTGGATCGCAAGATCCCGGCAGTGGTCTGCTGGAAGCGTTTCGCTTCCCGAGTTGCGAGAGCCCTGCGGCTTTGTCACAGGGCTTTTGCTTTTTTGGTGACGTCATCCGACGTTGCTTGTCGCCCGAACGGGGAACATCGCTTCCCCGTCCCGGGGCGTGGTGTTCCCCTTCTTTCTTTGAAGGAGAGCATCAGTGGAAACCTGGAAAGCAAGGGCCTTTTGCGAGACAGCCACGCTCGATCAGTTGATCGACGTGGAGGGCAAACTCAAGGAAGGAATAGTCGATGGCTCGCTCGCCGGCACCAACGCCGCGCAGCAGCTGAAGATCGTCCAGGGCGAGATCAGCAGGAGGCGTCTGGACAGCCTGTTCAGCGTTGGCTAGGCCACTCCGGCAGCGTGCGCATGATGGCTTCGAGCGCGGGCTGTTTGCCGCGTATCTCTCGTGCCGCCCGGTCCATCTCGAAGGCAAAGCGCGCGTCGGATGCGGCGCTGAATTGCGCCGCAGTGGTGATCTTGCGGATGTCGAAGCCGACTTCGGCGAAGTCTCTGCCGAAGGCCTCGACGCCCTTGCGGGTGAAGCGGATCTTGCCGGTGGCTACGTCTTTGACGAACAGTCGTTGGAGTTCTTCGTCGTCCATCATGGTCGGTGTCCTTGGCAGGCATCTAAACGCCTAGTCTAAGCGCCCGGCCAGCGAATGCAAGAACGGTAGCTGCAGCAGCGCACGCCTGACCTCGCGTGCTTTTGATCTTCCTCGATCCGTAAGGTGAGAGGCATCCCGAGCGGGGAACACTGTTTCTCCGGCCTCGGGGGACGGGTGTTCCCCTTTTTCGTTTCTGGAAAGGAGAACACCATGCAACAAGTCAAGTGCGTATTGGTTGGCGGAACGGGAAAGCCGACGCCGCTGGTGGTTGTCGCAGCCCTGCTCAGAGCCCCGGTTCATGTTCGTCCCATGGCAGCGTGAGGACGCCATGAACAAGGACGAATGGAAGGCCTTCCTTCGGTGGCTGGACAGTGCCAGCGAAAATCAGCTGGCGGAGATGAAGAGCAATCTCGGCAGAACTTGCGAGGTCGTTACTGATTCTGGATTGAAAAGCGACATCCGTCGCATGCGTCGCTTGGTAGACGAGGAAGTTTTCGCCCGGCAGAACATCGCCAGTCTTACCAAGAATCGTTCGCGGAAGGGGTGAGTTGTCTCAGCAGGGGAACAAACGTCGGTTTGCCGAACGCTGCAGCCAGCAGGAGTTCCTTTTCGAGCGCAGCTCGCCCGCCTTCAAGCGTACGAAGGGAGGGATCGGTGCCCCTGGCACCATCCCGCGTGATCGGCCCGGCAGGCTTGGCTTCGGCCTCGCCTCCGGCCGCTTCGCGAAGAGCGTTCAATTTTTTCTCCAGCTTCATAGGTGAGTCGTTAGTTTAACGCCACTCATTTCGTAGTCAAACGTGCCGCGTCAAGCTCATGAACCGCGAACTTGTTCAGCACCTTTTCAGGTCCGATCGGAAGAAACCAATTTGAGACCGATTCTGCGGCGCCGGTCCAGGACATCGGAAAGGCGCTGTATCTCGGCCTCATCGCCGAGTGCGATCGCGGCCACCAAGGCCCGCTCTGCGCGCGGACCCTTGCGCGACATGACCATGTCTGCGAAGGCTTGCATCTCCGCGCCGAAGCTCGCCCTGCACGCGTCGTCCAGTTGATCCACGGTCTTCACCGTGCGGATGTTGATGCCGGCACGTGCAAAGCGTTCGCGGAATCGGGCAAGACCAACTCTCGTGAAGTGCAGCCTCTCCCCGTCGAGAACGACGCACTGCTCAATCGACGGCAGGGTGTCTTCGTCGAATTGGTCGAGATAGTTGGCTCTTCGTAGATTAGTCATGACTTGGCCTCCGCCAACGCCGTTCTCAGCATGTCGTCGAACTTGAACAGGATATCCGGACGCGCCTCTGCCAGACAGAGTGCCCAGAATTCGATGGCCCTGGCGTACTGTTCAACGCTTTTCACGCCATCAACGTCGACGCCGACGCATCGATGCGTCTCGATTTCTTCGTTTGTGAATCGCAATGTGCTGCCGCAAGTGAGCATCAGATTTTCCTAAGTTGAGTCGTCAGTCTAACGCGGCTCTTTTCGTAGTCAAACCCTCCGGGGACTGCCATGGTCCCCTCGGGGCCGCGGCGTCTCCACTCTCGGGAGATCGTCATGAGCAACACCCGCGTGGCCCCCTACCGATCGGCTGAAGATCGGGCCTGGGATGCCTTGTACCGCAGCGTAAACGACCCCTCCACAGCCGCAGAAGTGGTCGAACTCTTTGATGCAGATCCGGACGTCAGGAAAGCACACCTGGCGCTGTACCTGCGCTGCCGGCAAACCGTTCGTGCAATGGAACTGCGCAGGATGCGCATCGAACGGGTGGCAACATTTCTGCAGGTGGCTTTCTTCTTTGTCATCACGAGACCGTTCGTCGGCATGATCCGGCTGTTTCGCGACGGCTCGGATGTTGCCGTCGAGTTGATGCCGCAGGCGCAATCCCGAGTGTCGGGTCCGAGCAAGAAGTCGGAACCCGCCGCGCGGCGTGCGAGGAAGCTGAACGCAACTACGGCAGCGGATAGATCTGTTCAGGAACTCAATGCCTTCACACCGGCGCCGGCAAGTGCCTCTGCCAGTTCCGTTCCGCCCAACGGCGCCCAGGCCTTCGCAACTGTCGTCAAGGCCAAGGCGGACTGATATTCCCTGTCGATCAGGTAGTGCACGAACTTGGTGTCGTCCGAGACGCCCCAGTAATACTTCTTGCACTTCCTGACATACCTGCGCAGATCGTCGGGCGTCTTCACGTTCACGGGCACAAACCCCGTGATTTCCGTGAAGCGCTCGATTTCCCTCGATGAGAGTCGAATCGTGTTTCCCAGCCGGAGCATGGCGTCGGTTCCTTTGCGCAAAGAGATTGGTTTAGGCCTGCTTTCCTCTTTCGGCGCAACTGTAAGACAAATGCAATTTTTGCCGGCCCGAGCGGCTCGCAAGCTGACTCGCCGGTGAGACGTTCCCGAGCGACTCACCCAACTGCCCACCGAAGGATCGCGTTCTCGAGTCGAGATGCGAGCAGTACGACCTCAACCCTCTGGCCACCCCAGAGGGTTTTTCCTTTCCTGGGGAGCGGATCTGGCAATTCGGCTCGACCCGCCTCCGTCGGATCAAGCGTCTGGACGACGAGGGTCTCTTGACTCACCAATCGTCACTCCAAACGGACTCCGCAATATCTCGCCCGGCTTTCCTCTTTGGAAGCCGGGCTCTTTCTCGTTCTCCGCGTCGCTGTCAACCACCGCCTTACCGACAGGCTAGTGAATCCGGGCGGAACCGGCGCAACCCATCGCGGTTGTTCGGTTGGATCGCCGGTCAGCCTTCGTCCGGAACGCCGGATCGGCCAGTTCGCAATCCCAGCCGAACATCGCCCCGGCCAGCATCGCGCGCTCCACGGCCGCGGAAATGCCGTTCGCCTCGTTGACGACGCGCACCGCCGCTCGCGCCATCGCGCCGTCGCCGAAGTCGATCGACGTCACCTCCACCCCGCGACGGCCTCGCCGGGCAATGGCGACGTTTGCGCCCGGCGCCAGCCCGGCGATCACGACAAAGCAACTCTCTGGCAACCGCCCATCGGTCCCGCTTGTCTCCACCATCAAACCATCTCCTCTCGCATCGCGTCCAGGTCGATCACGGCATCGGCCATTTCTGTCAGTGCCGGCGTCTGGGAAATGAAGAACTCTCGCCGGTACCCGCCAAGGCGCAGCACTTCCCGCTTCATCGCCATGAACATCCGCTTGTGCTCTTCGTCGAGCGGGCCGTCCGCCTCGTCGGAGAACAGGGTCTCGTATCGCCGTCCGCTGTTCTGCGCAAGATAGAGCGCGATCGCACGGGTCAGGCTGTCATTGACCCACAACTTCTCGCCACCGCTCATGCTGTCCAGTTCCTTGGCCTGGCCCGATTCCGCATCGTGGACCACGATCGAGAAGCCTTCGCGCGCCTCGCCCTTCGCCGTGGCGACCTGGGTGTGCAGGGAAACGGTGAATCGCGGCCCATAGCAGCTGAGCAACAGGTCGTTGGCCAGTGCGGAGAGCGTCGGGCCGGCATCGTCGATCGACAGCGCGACGATGCCGTCGTTGCCCAGCGCCTTGGCGAGCAGGGACCACACGATCACCCTGGCCTCGATCCGTTGGACGTTCCCACGCGCATCGGCCACTTTCGCTTCCAGCGCCTCACGCTTGCTCGCGAAATCGGTCAGAGTCTGCACCTGGCGTACCGTCGCGGTGAGGCACTGGTCGGCCGCGCTCGCGGCGGATTGCGCTTCGCCGACCGCCTTCGCTGCCGCCTGCACCTTTGCGGTATCGAAAGGCGCCGGCAGTTGGGCGAGCTGTCGCGCCAGCGCGGCCGTCTCACGCGTGCGCTTGTCGTCGATCGTGCCGCGCGCCGTGGCAATCTGCGCAATCGCCGCATCGATGGCCTGTCGCTCTTCGCCTTCCTCGGCCGTCGGCTGGTTGTCGACGGTGCCGAGCGCGGCGCGCTGACGCAGCGCATCGCTCAGTTCCTGGCGCGCCCGATCGATTTCCGCTGCCCGGGACGCCAGTCGATCGAACCGCTGCATGCGCCGGCCGGCGGCGGCACGCTTGCGCTCGGCGATGTCGAATGCAACGGCGACGGCGCCCAGTCCCGCCAGTTCCGCTTCGAGCTTGCGCAATTCGAGCGCCGCTTCCTCGCGCTCCGTGCTGAGGCGGCGGATCGAGTGTTCGGCCGACGGCAGTAACGACCTGGCTTCCCGCGCGTCGCCGAGCAGCTTGCAGTGCGTCTGCATCTCGGTGCCCGAGCAGGGCACTTCCCCGCTCAGGCCCAGCCGGCGCGTCAGGTCCGCCGCGGTCAGGCTGGCGCGCCCGGCTTCGCGTTCGAGACCGGCGATCCGTGTGCGCAGTGCCGCGATCGACGCATCGATTTCCCGCGCGCGCTGTACCCCCGCCCGGCACGCGGCCTCGCGCGCTTCCCGTTTCGAGAACACGTCCTTTGCGCTGGCACCGCGCCGCACCGCGAACCGGATGCGGGGGGCGTCGGCCAGAACCGCGTTCAGGCTGCCGAGGCGCTTGTCGAGGGCGGACTGTGCCGAGCGCAGGTTGGTGATTCGCGCCGTCTGCCGGCGCTCGAGCGCCCGCTGGCGCGTCGCTTCTGCCTCGGCTTGCTGCCTCAACCGCGTCGTGGCTGTTTCCCAGTCCCGGTCGACTTCTCTCATCGCAACGACGATCTCCTGCCGGCGGGCGGTGTTCGCCTGGTCGGCGCTTGCCTGCCCGTTGAGCGTGGTGAGCCGGTCGCGGGCCTCCAGCAGTGCCTTCTGCGCCGCTTCGCGCGCCGCGCGTGCCGCAGTCTCCTGTGCCTTCGCACCGGGCAGATCGCGCGCAGCCTGCCCGACCGCGGCCCACTCGGCCTCCATGTCGGTAAGGGCGGCGCGTACCGCCACCAGTCCGGCCTTCAGTAGCTTGGCGACTTCGCCTGCCGCGGCCGCCTGCTTGAGGATCGCCGCATGCCCAAGCAGTTCGGCCAGCAGGCTCTTGATCGCCGAGCTGGTGTAGGCGGACAGCGGCTGGCGCCCCTGGGCGGCGAACACCGAGGTGAAGAAGGCCTCCGGCGAGCCGAGGATGTCGATCACGCAGCGCGTGTAGGTGTCCATCTTGCCGTCGGACACCGTGCCGTCGTCGATGCTCACCGGCTGCCAGCGCGCATCGATCCATTCGAGCAGGAAGGCCTCGGTCTTGCGCTTGCCATTGATCCGGAATACCAGGTGGCTGCGGAAACGCCGTCCCTCGTGGCGCCAGATCAGTTCCTTTTCCGCTTCGGGCAGGCACAGGTGCTCGTAGTAGGAGAAACGGCCCAACCCGTCTTGCGTGGCTCTTGAGGGCATCACGGGATACGGCGTCAAATTGTCCATGAGCGTGGTCTTGCCCCTGCCGTTGGCGCCGGACAGGGCAACCAACGCGGCCTCGGCAGGCAGTGTGGTCAGGTCGAGCACGATCTCGTCGCGACCCATGCCGTCGCGGATACCGCGGAACCCCTTCAGTCGCAGACTTTCAGCAAACATCGCGAACCCCCTCTCCGGATCTATCGTTCGCGTCGACGCGCGGCCTGTGCTCGCGCACCCACTGCGGGTCCGCCCCCTTCGTCTGGAATCCGAACAGCGATCCCGCCTTCATGCATTGCGCCTGCACCCCATCCACGCCCAGCGCTTCGTTCGCCCTGCGGATCGAATCCAGCGCCTCCCCGTCCGTCGCGTCCGGCAGCCCGCGCACCGGCCAGAACCCGGTCTCGCCGCGGCGCACCTTGGCTATCTTGTGTCCCGGCAACTGGCCGTCGCGGAACACGTAACAAAACTCCGGCAATTCGCTCATCGTCATCTCCTGTCGATGAATCCAGTATCTCGCCCCCGGCGCGCGCTTCAACCGAACAGGTCGAGCGCTTCGACTTCCTCCGGCACCTCTGCGCGCGGTGTCGGCTTGACCGCGACCACGCGCGGCGCCGGCGCGCTTTCGGTCGCGCCGAGAATGGCGGCGGCGATCGCCTCGGGCGTGCCCAGCGTCAGTTCGGCCAGCGCTTCCCGCAACGGCTCGGCCTCGACCTCGGTAACTTCGGCCCAGCGCCGCAGCTTCTCGTCGAGCGTCGCCGCACGCGAGATGCCCTCGGCACGCGAGCGCACCACCGGGACGATTCGGCCTTCGAGCTTGATCTCCGCCGCGCCGGCCAGTGCCGCTTCGATGGCGTCGCGGTCGATGCTCGCGCGATCCTCTTCGCCGATCTCCCAGCACACCTTGACGCAAGCCCCCTGCGCGTCGGCGGCGATGGCGCGCAACTCGTCCATGTCGGGGGCGCCGGAAAAACGCAGTTCGATCGTTCGCCGGGCCGGCGTCAGGTCCAGTTCCAGACTCGCGCCGTCGGCCCCGATGGTCCAGATCAACATGCCCTTGTCGCCTTCCTCGCCGTAGTGGAAGCGGCCGATCGAACCGGCATAGGCGATCGTCCTGCCGTCCTGCTCCCAGCCCTGGTGGCGATGGATGTGCCCGAGCATCACCGCCGAGGCCTGCGCGGCGAACAGCGTGCCCGTGGTGAACTCGTGGTCGAGTCCCGCCATCGGCACGCCGTGTTCGGTCGTGCATCCGCTCACCGTGCCGTGCGACACGACGGCGGTGGCGATTCCGGCCGCCCGCGCCGCGCGATGAATCGGCGCGTACCCGGCCAGCAGGTTGGCCATCTGCTCGCCGACCGTCTCGGCCGCCGCGGTGGCCCCCACGACGGCGGCAACGGCCGCCTTGTTGACCGTCGGGATGCAGGAGAACACGATCCGCGCGTCATCGGGCAGCGTCTCGAACCGCCAGCCCTCCGATGCGACCCAGGTGCCGCCTTCGATCAGCGCGACCTGCTGGATCGTCTCGGCGACGAAGACCGGATAGCGGCCGCCAAGCAGGCGGAACACGGACAGCGTCCCCGGCGGCTCATGGCTGAACGTACCCTGGAGCATCAGCACCGGGCAGTGATCGGCGAGGCGCCGGATGTTGCGCGCCAACGCCACGAAGGCCGGCGAATGGGCATCGAGCGCATGGTCGGTCGAATCGCCCGACACCACCACGCAATCTGCGCCGGCCTCGATCGCACGGGCAACGGCATGGCCGAAGCAGGCCTCGGACTCGGTCAGGTTCCTGCCCGAGTAGTGCAGGTCGCTCATCTGACAGACGCGGATGGATTGATGACAGGTCATTGCTTCACTCCTACGCGAAGACTTGGGTTTCGGCGTTCATCCTTTGCCGCAGCGCATCGGGATCGGCACGGAAGCTTTCGAGCTCGTCGATGGCCTTGCGCCGTCCGTTCGGGTTCTTCGACCACCCCTGCCCCCAGCGCTTGTCGGCGTACTGCCGGAATGCCGCGGGATCGATGCCGATGGCTTGGGCCAGCGCGTCGATGTCGGCCAGGGCGATGCCATCGGTCGTGCTATCGGCAACCGCCGATGCGCTCGGGTTCGAGGTCGGGACGGGCGCTTGCGCGCGCTGCGCCGGCGGCGCGCTCGGCTCCTTGGGCGGCTGCGGCGGCCGTTCTGCCGGTTGCCGCGATTCGGTCGCCGGCGCCGCCGCTGGCTGCACCACTGGCCCGTTCGCGGCAGCGGTTGCGTCCTCGTTGGCAAGACCGCCGTCGTTCGCGTGCGGCGCACTGTGTTCCCCCACCCACCCGTCGCCGTCGATGACGCGCTCGGCCGTGCCTTGCAGGATGTCGGCCGCCAGCTCGCCGGCAGCGACAACCGTTTCCTCGGGGGCGCTCAGCAGCCGCGTCGGGTCCACCATCACTTCGAGGCCGATGATCCATTGCTTGACCCGCACGGCGCGGCCGTCCTCGTCGATGTGCGGCACCTCCTTCAGCGTCTTGGTCAGCCAGAACGCTTCGCGCTGCTGCAGGAAGCCGGAAATCCGTCCGCCGCGCATCGCGGCAATCGCGTTGAGCGTCTCGCGGATCGAATCCAGTCCGTAGATGCTGTGCGTCGGCAGTTCGATCGGCGAGACGCTGGTGATGCCCGGAATGTAGAAGATCAGCTTGCCCGTGACGTTGCACAGGCGAGCCTGGTATTCGCGGCAGCTCTCCGGATCGCACCTGCCTTGGGTGTCGGGACGCGGGATCTGTTTGCGCCCGCCGAACAGCCGGATCGCCTTGCCGTTGCCGGCCTTCGGTACCGGGGCGAACGTCATGCATTGGCGCTCGCCGTCTTCGTCCGAGAACGTCGACCAGAACTTGATCGAACCCGATCCGTAGGCGGCCAGCTTGTGCGGCATCACGTCGAGCAGGTTGTCGGCGGCGAACACGATCGGCAAGCGAAAGAGCCGCTTCACGCCCTCGCCGCGATCCTCCCCGTACCGGTCCATGATCTGGGTGGCGATCTCCGGCATCAGGAAATCGCCGCGCCGCGCGGTGAAGTACGGGACGTTGCGCGGAGTCAGCGGATTCTCGAGGGTCGGGACGGCTTCCTTGATCCGCTTTTCGATGGCCTCGAAGCTGTCGCCGGCGGCCAGGCCGGCGTCGTAGAGGTCTCGCGCGGCCTGGGACTTTGCCGCTGTTTTGGTCAGCACCTTGATGCCCGGGCGGATCGTGCCGCCGGCCTGGAAGGCGAACCGGCGGGTGCCCAGAACGCTGGGGGTCGCCGGCAGGCCGGCCGGTGAAATCTTCATTACTGCGTTTGTCATGACTCGCTCCTTGGGGGTTGCGAAGAGTCGCAACACCATCTTCCAACGAGAGTTCGAGTCTTCAAGTGCGCGCGACTCACTCGTCGTGCGCCACAACAAGGTCTGCGCCGCTGTCGCTATACCGCCTCCGCCGTCGCCAACAACACGGCAGGCTCGTCAGCGTCGCGCGCGGCAAACGCGGCGATCGCCCGGCTCGCTGCATGGCCGACGCAGACCTGGAAGTCCGGCAACCCCTTCAACAGCGCCTTGCCCCAGCGTTTGGTGACGAGCCGTCGATCGAGTATGGTTACCGTTCCGCTGTCGCTGACCGTGCGCAGCAAGCGCCCGACGGCCTGCTGCAGGCGGATGCTCGCTTCGGGCAACACGACCTCCACGAAAGGCGATCGGCCGAGACTCGTGAGCCATTCGCTGCGCGCCTCCTCCAGCGGCGAATCGGGTACGGAAAACGGCAGCTTCGCAATGATCACATGGGTGCAGTATTCGCCGGGCAGGTCGACCCCCTCGGCCAGCGAGCCGAGTCCGAACAGGATCGAGCGTTCGCCCTTGTCGATCGCGCTCTTGTGGCGCTTGAGCATTTCCATCTTCGGCATCGCGCCTTGCATCAGCGTGACCTCGCGAAGTCCGTCGGGCAATCGCCCGTGCACCTCCCGCATCTGCCGGCCGCTGGCAAAGAGCACGAGACTGCCGCGGCCGTTGATGAGTCGTGGCAGCAGCGCAACGATTTCGTCGGTGTGGGCCGCCGAGTCCTTCGGGTCGCTCCCCATCGGCGGCAGAATCAGCCGGGCCTTGTTCCGGTAGTCGAAGGGCGAATCGACCTTGAGCGTGCGAACCTGTGGATAGACCGACAGGCCGGCTTGTTTCAGGTAGGGCGCGAAGGAATCGCAGGATGCCAGAGTTGCCGACGTGACGACGGCTGCGCTGGCACGGCTCCAGAGCAGGCGGCGCAGTTTGTCCGCGCCGCTGATCGGGGATGCACACACCAGATAGTCATGGGCGCCCTTCTCACCGACCCGTTCGATCCAGCGTGCGTTCGGAATGCCCTGCTCGGCATCGTCGGCCAGCATCAACGTCCAGGTATCGACGAGGTTCTCCAGTTTGGCGGCGAAGAAGCCGAGTTCCGAGACGAGCCGGGTCACCAGGCTCGGCTCGGTGTTGGCCTTCTCGAACATCTGCTCGCGAACGATCGCCGCTGTTCTTTGCAGCTGCACGGCGCGCGCCAGGATGTTGTGACCGGGCGTTCGCGTCCAGTCCGGGATCACGCCGTTCTTGAAACGACGCGTTGCTTTCTCGTCAAAGGCGCCGGTCCGGTCGAGCGCGCGGCATAGATCGTCGAGATCGCCGGACAGGTCCTTGGCCGTCGCGCGGGCATCGCGATAGAGATCCTGGTCCAGTTGCAGTCCGAGAACGATGTCGCGCAGGCAGTCGCCGAGGCCACGCAACCACTCGACCCCGCCTCTGAGTGCGTGTCTGGCGGCGAACTGCTCGACCACCTTGGCGACGAGCGAATGCCCTTCGTCGAAGACGTAGAACGTGTCCGCGGCGTCGGGCAATACGCCCCGGCCATCCATCTGCAGGCAGGCTAGGACGAGGTCATGGTTGGCAATGAGCAGATCAACCTCCTTCAACCGTTGACGCGCGGCGTAGAACGGGCACGTCGCGAACTGCGGGCAGCGGTTACCCGAACAGCCCTGCCGGTCGGTTGTGAGCTTCTCCCACAGGTCGTCCGCGATCGGCACCGAGAGTTCGTCCCGGTCGCCACTCCAGCTGCCGGCCTCGAACGCTTCGGCGAGTCGGACGAGCTCGTGCAACGGCGCAGTCTCGTCATCGCGAGCCACGGGCGCTTCCGGCTCGCCGAGGGCCAGGCTCTTCTGCCGAAGGTCATCCAGTGCGGCAAAGAGCTTGGCGGTACACGCGTAACGTCTGCGTCCTTTTGCGACCGCGAACGTGAAGTCGATCGGCAGCACGCGCTGCAGTGCCGGGATGTCCTTTTCACTGTACTGGTGCTGCAGCGCGATCGTGGAACTGGAGATGACCAGCCGCTTGCCGCGCGATTTCGCCATCACCAGGGCCGGCACGCTCGCGGCGATCGACTTGCCGGTTCCGGTGCCACACTGACACACGGCGATGTTCTCGCCGGTCATGGCGTCGTCGTCCTGGCGACAACTGCCCAGCGCATGCGCGACCGCCGCGATCATCTGCAACTGCGCCCGGCGCGTCTGAAAGCCGTCCAGTCCGTCGCGCAGCGCCCGCATGCATTGACGCATCGTCTCGCGTTCGAATTCGCTGACCATGAGGCGAGGATACGGTTGGATGTGCCGCGTACAACGGTGGCAGACGTGTGCCCGCCCCAGAAGCGCAAGGGCTCGCGGCTGCCGGGAGTGGGGCCTGCCGATTACGCGGGCGTCGTCAAGACCGCGGGCGGTTGTGTCACGAGAAACCGCTGCTCGTGGTCCGCATCCGCGATCGGCCAATCCGCACAGATGCCGTTGCGCTGTTGAACTGCGGCGAGCGCTTGATCGATGGCCTGCGCCGCCGCCGCCCGCCTCTCGCTGTCATTCTGGAACACGCCGCGCAGCGGGTGATCCCACGACGAGCGGCCAGACGACCTGTTCCCTTCGGCGCGCACCGCCTTGTCCAGTTTCTCGGCGTTGTCGTATTGCAGCCAGAAGGCATCGCTCACCGGCGTTCCCTCTGGTGGCAGCCATTTGCGCTGCCGGCCAACCAGCCGATTGAGCCGGTCGACCAGCGAGCGGTCCCGGGCGAAGAAGTGGATCGTTCCGATCCCCGGGTAGTAGCGGACATCGAAGTACGAACTGCTCATCCGCGCGCCGTCGCGTAACGCCTGATAGTGTTCATCGAAGATCCGTACCAGACCGACCTCGGGCTCGCGCTTCCCGTCGAGCATGGCGAACACCTTGTCGAAATCGGCCAGCAACTGGTTGGATTCCCAGCTAAGCGAGCAAGCGTAGCCCGAATGCCCCGGCAGCACGAAACGGGTCGTCTTGATCCGCATGCCGCAAGTCCTGTGTTTGTCGTTGGATTTCCACCCACGGTAGAAAACCGTGTTCTCCGAGTGGTACTTCGTGATCAAGTCGAACACGTCGCACGCCATATCGACTTGTACTTGCCCTTGGGCGCTCGCCAGCCCACAGAGAAAGCCGTAGACATTGGGAACGGTGAACTCCAGTGACTTGATCTGCTCGAACTCGCTTTCCGCCCGCTTTTGCGCCGCGGAGGACAACCGCGCCGTGACATTCGTCGAACGCAGGATGCCAGCCCAGGCGCGGTCCTTGAGCGCTTCGTAGCGCTTGGCCATGTTCTCGTGCACCTCGCCCACGGAGACAGCCGGCCTGGTCTGCGGCCCGTCGCCATTGCGCACCGCCATCGTCTCGCCCAGGAGGCAGGCGTAATAGCTCGCGCATGCCTCGCCGAAAACCGCCTCGCGCATCGTGCGCACCGCCGCATTGAATGCCGCCACGCTGTTCTCGATCACGGAATTGGGCAGCGCCACCTCGTAGGGCTGTGCGTAGCCGGCGCCTAGACCTTCGGGCATCTCCCCGTCGCCACGCAGACCGTCGAGCATATCGCCGATGATGTCGTGCTTGAGGTCGGCCTGCTTGCGCAGATACACGAGCGCTACATCGACGTCCGTCTTGCGCTGCGCCTGCGGAACCGCGAACGCGCCCTCGACGAACTCGACCTCGCCGCATCTCTCGATCAGGCGCAGGAGCGTTTGTCGGTCACAGGAGAATGGGTTGCGCACCGTCTCTGCGTTGAGGATCGCGACGATCTCCCCATCCCAGAGGATGTCCCAGGCCTTGAGAACGTGGGCGGCACCCTCGGAGAACGGCGGGTTGGAGATGATGTGGGAGTAGAACGAGCCGTTCCCGAACTCCAGAAAATCGAACCCCACAACGTTGAGCCCTTTGCCACGAAGCACCCCATGTTTGCCGATGTCGATCTCGCAGCAATCGATGGGCGGAATCCGGAACCCCCTGTAGTCGGGATGCGCCACGGCCAAGTCACCGTGGCCCGCTTGGGGCTCCAGTACCCGCACGAACTCCCGATTCCTGAACTTTGCCCAGGCACGCGCGGCAAGCGCTGGCGGGGTGGGATAGAACTGCGTTTCCAGACCGTCGCATGCGTTCATCATGATTCGCCTCGTATTCGACGAATCGATGCTCTCACTGCAGACGGCACCATCAAGTGACGCATGCGCCCAGCCTTGCCGAAGTATCACGATCGAACGTCGGATGCGAGATTGATGAACCGGGCGAGATCGAGAATCGACCGACGCTGTTCGCATGTGAAGCGGTCGGAACGGGAAGATGGGAAGTCGACCGAGCATGGGCGGTCAAGCGGGCCTTGCCCTAGAGCGAAGCAGAACTGTCGCCCGATGATGGCGTTTGCAACGCTTGCGATACGTGCTGGACGAGATCAGCGAACAGTCACCAGTACCATGCCCCGATGATGGCATTTCCAACTCGAGAACGGCGAGTCGCATGGGATTCTCACCGGCGAGTCACCAGTACCATGCCCCGATGATGGCATTTCCAACCGCACTCGGGCTGAGGGTCGCGAGACTCACGGCGGTCACCAGTACCATGCCCCGATGATGGCATTTCCAACGCGATCCGGGGATCCGCAATATTCCGCCGCTCACTGGTCACCAGTACCATGCCCCGATGATGGCATTTCCAACTCCGAAAGACCGTACATCCATACGTCATTCCACAAGTCACCAGTACCATGCCCCGATGATGGCATTTCCAACCCCGCCGCCTTCAGAGTCTCGACCTGGGTCTGATAGTCACCAGTACCATGCCCCGATGATGGCATTTCCAACCCGAGTGCATCAAGGAGCTGTGGGGCCGCGAGACGTCACCAGTACCATGCCCCGATGATGGCATTTCCAACACGCCGACGTAGTACGTCGTGCCAGGCACCATAGCCTGTCACCAGTACCATGCCCCGATGATGGCATTTCCAACTGTTCACTCTCAACATCCTAAGAACAATGCCAAATAACAGGCCTTTGCGCGAACCTCGTTGCGATCATTCTAACCGTGCGCGTCGTTCCCCTCGCTTTTGTCCAACGCCTTGATTGGATTGGCGCGCGAACCACCCCGCTTTTCTTGGTGACTGCGGGTTCGCGCAGCCGAACGACCTGCCGCCATTTTCGCCTTTCGTTCGGCCATTTTGGACATCTGTTCGCGATAGCCCTCAGCCACCGCCGAATGATAACTCTCAACGAGTGCATCGCGCCCGGGCACAGTCGCCTGCCACGCCACTGCGGCGCCATTCAGCTTTCGATCCGTTACCGCACCGCACCTCTTGCATTCAAGCTCAGCCAATCCATCCGGCACATCCCCAGTTTCTCCGCCGCAGTGCGCGCAAAGTTGTGTCGTCTTGCCGACAATTTCCAGCACGGCGCTGCCAGTTTTGATCGCCGCCCATCGTAGCGCCGATTCCAGTTCATACAGAGCCGCCACGACACGACCGCTACGTGCCTTGCGGCCAAATTCGCTACGCTCGCCGGTTCGATCGTCTATCTTCTTCGCGGCTTCCTGCAGGTCAAGGGGTTCGATGACGATCGCCTCGTAACGGCGGGCAATGTCGAGCGCCAGTTTCCGGTAAAAGTCGCGCCTCGCGAATCTCGCTCGCCGGGCGATATGCGCGGAAGATTGCCAGGTTAGCCGATCCTTGGACCGCCAATTGTCGAACCAGTCGTATCGAATGCCAGCCTCGCGCAGAATTCGATGAAACCGATGCAGCCTGGACACGGCGATGTGCTGCACAGGCAGTCGGCGCAGCGCGAGAAACTCGTCCAGGCATACGTCCGGAAGGGTCGATGCATCAATCTCTTTGAGAACGGGCACCAACTCGTCGCGCGCGACATCGCGTGCGGACTGCAGTTGCGCCGCGCGGTCGAGGCCTTCCTCGATCGCGGTGGGCAGCCGCAGCAGGGTCGCGAGTCCTGGATCGGGAGCGTCTGCTGTCGCGCCGATGCGTCGGCCACCCAGGTCGGCGGCCCAGCCGAAGTGAACGGCCATCAGTGGGCGACGCTCGATCCGCTCGACATTGACAGGCTCCGGCAGTTTGACCATGAGCTGCAGCGCCCACTTCTGGTCCTTGCCGATCTGCCGGCGAACGAGACGTGCGAGTCCGACCCGGCACCCTTCGGGCAGAGGCCGGTGATACTGCCAGGTGCCAGTCGCATAGGTATTGGCGCCGGCGGTACCGAGGCGGAAGCGAAACTCGCCGTACTTGCGCCGACCGCACCCGTCGATGGGGAGAACGGCCAGTTCGGTGTGCCGGCCCGACAGCAGGTCCGTGCTCTCGACACCGCCGGCGGCGGTGAACTGCAGGGTCAAGGTGTCCTGGGTCTTTTCCGATCCCTTCGCGAACCTCGGCGGGCGACCATTGACGAACGACTTCCTGAAGGCGAGAAGGGCAGCGTCCAGCACGGCATTGGCGGTCGCCCACCCGAGACCTTCCCGCACGGCCTTGCTGCGTAGCGCGTAGGTCTCGCACACGGAGTTCTTTCCGATTCTGGAAAGGAATTTCGTTTGGAGCGCTTCTCGATGTTCGGCGCGCACGCTCTTGAGCACGACCGCGCTCTCTCGCCACGCCAGACGCCGCTCCTGGGCAATTTCTTTCATCGCCGCTTCGTCGCTACGCGCCTTCGCCTCAGCAAATGCTGCGTTGAGGCCGTCGACACGCCCTTGCAGGGCCTTGGCCTCCTCGCCGCCTTTCTCCATGACGAAGGTCCGCATGGCCTCCATGATCGAGCGAATGCAGGCCACAAGATCGTTGTAGAGGCTTCGGGCGCGCGAGATCTGGTCCCACGCCGGTTCCAGGCACTCCCTGTCGAGGCGAACGCCATACTCGTAAATGAGTACATCCCCCGGGTGTTGCGGTGCTATTCCAATGTCCATGACAGAAGCTCCCCGCGCAATTGATGGATAGATCGCATGTGGGCAATGTTCGGCTCGATTGGTGAGACCGCAACCGGCGCGACTTAGCCCAACGCGTCCAAGTGGAGGATTGCGCGTTTTCCGGATCTCTTCCAGGCGAAATAGGGCCTTTTTTGGCCCACTTTCGACGCTAGCTATCGATTCTTTGCTTTTCTCGGCGAGGCCGGCCGCCGGTCCGGCGCCGTTCAATGACGGCGACCGCGTTTCCAGATCGTCTTCTCATCGCCATTGAGCGGCATGCACGACGAGGAGATCGAACCACTCAGCGAAGGCGATGAGCCGCGTCATGTCGATCGAGAGGATGCCTCGCCGCCGCAGCCGGGCGGGCCGAGAGCCCAGAGATCCATCTACGTGCAACTAGTCCACGACGCGGCCATACCGCTTTCGATATGCAGTCGCCTCGGCGGTGCCGGGCTCGATGACGCGCCCGCCGATGACCGCGATATATCCGGCCAGCAGTGCGCGCACCTCGAATGCTTCCGGGGTCAGGCGCCCGGGTGGTCGCACGAAGATCACGCGCCCGCATCGCGGCGTGTGCGTGACGCGTCGGGTGGCAGGCATATCGGGTTGGTTAGCCGCACCAGTGCCGGCGGGTTGGGTTCCAGCGTGCATCGTCTCTCCTTTGCGCCGGCCCGGGCCGGTTACCACTTCGTTCAGCGCGACTTGGCAGCCGCCAAACCTTCGCGCACCAGCTTGTCCAGAACCTGACCCTGATTGGCCAGATTCATCAGCAGCTTGAGTTTTCCCAAAGCCGTGCGCGTCGAGCGCTTGACAGTGACGTTGAGCAGCACGCCATCCGACGCGGCGGCGGCAGGTGCTTTCGTGCCTTTCGCCGTAGCGCCGCTACCCTTTGACGGCTTGCTGGCCGGCTTGCTGACGGCTGTCGACTTTGCCATGTATGACTCCTGAGTTTGTGAATGAAATGAAATGAACATGGATCATATCACCGACGTTCTTGGCTCCAATCGACCGACAGGCAGCGCACTTGAGCCGCCGGCCGAGTCGAGCGGGCATTGCGCCTCCAAGAGAACCGTGACCGAACTGAGCGCGCGCCACCCATCCACCATCCCGGATCGATAGCACTCGGAAAAAAACGCCACAAACTCGGGCATCAAGCGTCGCACGGTGGCAACCCGCTCACGCAGGAGCTCTTCTTCCTCGGGCGTGAGTGACGACACAAGTCACAGATCCGTCGAGGGTTGCTCGTTCCTCCGGTTCCGTCTGTTCTTCGGACGTTTCTTCTCACCCCGCGCCCGGCGTTTCAGGTTCAGCAGCGTGCCCTCCAACACGACGACGCCATCGTCGAGTAGCGCCACAAACCCAGCCTTCTGCAGGCTGTGGCACGCAGCGTGATCCATGCCGCTATGCCGCCCGAAGGCCTTCGTCATCGCCTCCCAGGAAACAAAGCGCCCTTTCCGTTCCTCGTCGTAGGTGCCGATGAAGCCGAGGGCGGCGATCGCGATTCGATGGGAAAACCGAGGTGCCGTGTCGGGGCGGTCGCCAGCATCGACCTCGCTGTCGCGAAACCGCATCCCGAGCCGCGACATCTCCTGTTCGAGGACGGCCAACTCGTCCCACTGCGCGTCGGTCCGTCGAGTCTCGTCTACAGTGAGCAACTCATTGCGCCGATGGGTAAGCGACGCTGCGTCCTCCGACATGATGAAGTTGTGTCCCATGTTCTGATCTCCTCAATAGAAGCACGGCGAAGTGCTGACAACATTCCACCGATAGAAACGCGGTTAGGCGTCGAGAGCGCCCCGACACCGAGTTCATCGCCGTGCTGTCACTGCCGCTTTGCGCTTCTCGGATGTCCGCCCCGTCTCGGCTGCGGTGATCGATTCGCGGCGTCTACAAGCCTTTCGCAAATCCGCCGTAGCCTCGTCCATCGATTTCCCGAACAGATCCGCAACGAGAGCAAGAGTCACACTAAATGCACCATGCTCATCGTCTAACCACTCTGTGTCGTCGTTCAATGCGATCCAGTCGATTGCGTCACGGTATCGGGCCATGTCATCGCTCCGTATCAGGCGACGGCTTCGGCCTTTGCGACGGTTCGTGGCTCGGCGCCGCCGTATTCGATTCCCTGATGGTCTCTCCTTGCAGCGAGAGCGCGTCCATAAGGCTCAGAGTCCGCGGCTCATGCCCGAGCGACATGCAATGCGCCAAAGGCACCCGCACCGGGTTGTCGTGCTGGCCGAAGACGTCAAAGGCCGGGCACAATACGGCAGTCATGGAAACGTCGTCGATCGATTGAACGGTTCCGCAGGTCGCGTTGAAGTCCTGCCGCATGACGATGTGATCGCCGATCCGGAAAGTGCTGTTTCTCATGTTCCTTGCGACCCCCACGCTGATTGTCGAACAATGCGAAACGCCCCTACCCGACGACACATCGGCCAAGGACCGGGCGAGCCTTCGAGGCGGCACCATAGGTCACCGGAACCGACGGGGCCTGAGTGCCACGCGTGCACTCATCATCCCATGCCAATGTCGGTACTCAACAGGCCTCACTAGGGGCTGCTCGCTGCGGCACGTTTGACAATGGTTGCTCTGGCGGCGAGTTCTTTGGACCGAGGATTGCTCGAGTAGACCGCCTCAATCGATGCGCGGCGCCCGAGTGGATCGACCGGAACCTGCAGTTGCTTGTGAAACGCGTCGTACATGAGCTGCGAGTAGCGTGCCGGATAGGTGACGAGCCGCAAAGACCGCATGAGCCCGGAATCGGCATCGACCAAACCGCGTGTCAACGCGAAACGTTCGCCGTCGGAATGCGACGAAATCGCGCTGTCCCCTGTGGGGACAAGCCTTGCGCTGACCACGAGTTGTTGATCCAAAGGGGATTGCGAGACCCCGTGTGGAGAACGACAACGAGAGCGCGACAATTGACGTCGATACTTCAACCCGCGCGAACGCGGAATGGACGTCGCCCGCCTCGGCCCGGCCGATCCGGTACTCCTTCAACCCGCGCGAACGCGGAATGGACGGCTCCGTGACGGCCGCGCTGTGGCTGGCCTACCTTCAACCCGCGCGAACGCGGAATGGACGCCACAAGGCGCACTGGCCCACTAGAGCATGACCTTCAACCCGCGCGAACGCGGAATGGACTCAACTCGCGCCATGGACATTCGCCAGCATTGCCTTCAACCCGCGCGAACGCGGAATGGACGAAGGCTACGGCCGCCCGTACTTCGGGCGAAATCTTCAACCCGCGCGAACGCGGAATGGACGTCTTCAGTGCGCCGCGCTCCCGAACCGAAGCCCTTCAACCCGCGCGAACGCGGAATGGACTGCGCCGATCGCCTTGAGCGATCGCACAGCGACCTTCAACCCGCGCGAACGCGGAGTGGACGCCGAAACCCAGCGGCGTGATCGTCCCGGCAACCTTCAACCCGCGCGAACGCGGAGTGGACGTCGGCGACCCTCATCAGCCGTGTCTGCGATGCCTTCAACCCGCGCGAACGCGGAGTGGACGCGCGACGAACCGCATCCCGCTGTACGCCCTGACTTCAACCCGCGCGAACGCGGAGTGGACCCTTCTAGAAGTCCCATGTCAAATCAACCACTTCCTGTATTCCGAGGGATTCACCGTTTCTCTTAGGCATTCGACACGCGGTATGCCGTAGTGATCGAGGACGGTATGTCGGTGCTGCCCAGTCGTTTTGGTACCGAAACCGCTCCGTCTAATAGCGCCCCAGTCGGCAAAATATGATCGAGAGACGCTCCGATGCCGGTATCGGGTTGTTGGAGAACGCGCAAGACGAAGCCGTTCAGAAGAGCGAAGCCGGGCAATAAGCTGGCCCCTTGTGCGACTTCTCCCAATACGGCAGCTTCCACGCCCACTGCACATCGACATCGTCGTCAACCATCCGCCAAGGCCTGACGCGGCGCTTCCAGAGTTCGAGGGCAGTTTCATCCCGTGCAATTGCGATTTCTCGGATCTGGCCATGGCCTTTGGCGCCCCTGGCGCCAAGGTGAGTAACGTATCCGCGTTCGATGAGCAGCTCACGGATCGCGTGCTCATCGCCAATGCACCACGCCACCCATTCGTCCGCAAGTAGTGTGGGGTAATAGTCGCACAGGTTCCTGAAGGGGCCGCGTAGCGTGTCGATTTTGCCCTGGTGCGGAGCCATGTCGGCACCTGCAGGTACGCGTGGATCCGGTTGGTACCGTCCCCACTGCACTCGACCCGAACCAGCAGCGATGGCAAGGGCCATCTTGTCCATGCGCTGGGTGTAGAAACGCGACGAGTGATGCACAGGCCCGACCGGTTGGATGGCGCTGGCTTTCCAGACGAACGCGCCATCCCGCTCGAATCGTTCAAGGGGAAGTGCGTCGGCGATCGCACGTAGTGCGGAGACGTCCCTGGGCGCTTGAGGATCGTCTGGATCGAGGTGGAATCGCGTCAGCGCAAACGCGAGAAGCGAGTCGAGGTGCATCGGATGCTGCGGCGAAGAGACTTCGCTCGACACCTTGAAGGTGATTCGAAGTGGGACCATGTTCGCGCCTTCAGGCCGCGGCCTGCTGTCCCGAGGCCTTCCGGGCTCGCTTCTTCGCCTTCGCCTCGGCGGAAGAGTCGAGGTAGTAGCCATTCATTTCCTCGATCGTGAGTGCGGCGAGCCCTTCGTCCGCGGCGTCCAGAAACGACTGGATCACGGGGTTGCTCGGATAGTCGAACGTATTGCTTTCCGGTTGGGATGGCTGAAACGAGAATTCGTGGCCGCCCAACTCATCGACCAGTTGAATGTTGATCGCCTCCACACGGAACCGCCCCCATCCGACCCGAGTCATGCCCCCCAACGCGTTCTCCCGGATGAAATCGCGCAGTCCGTAGAGCATCAGGCCCACCTGACCCGCGGAGACGTCGGCCGCCAGCGTTATGCGGAAATGCATTGGCGTGCCTTCGGCAACGGTTTCATAGGACATCATATTGGCGACGTCGGACTTGGTGGCACCTTCGGTACGGGCCTCCTTGTTTTCCAAGACGCGCGACTGGTGTTCGGCGACGGCCTCCACCGCGTTGGGGATGAAGCGCGTGATCTTTTCCGGGCGGAGAACGCGAAAGAGGTCGTCGACGCGAAAGTGGGTGCGCCTATCGGTCAGATCCCGAGGTCCGAGTGTCTTGGCCCCTGAGTCGGTGGTGATCGACTGGACGCGTTCGACGCAGCGGGCCGGGACGAGACTCTTGCGGACCGTAAGGTCAATGACCGGGTTGATGTCGGACGGTTCGTAGCGTGAAGGCAGCAGGCGGGCTGCGCCGCCGAAGAGGCCCATGTAGACGTTGCGCTTGGCCCGCAGAAGTTCTTCGATGGAATTGTTGGAGTCGGGACTGGCGCTGGAAGCACCACAGTTCAGGCCGAGATAGAGGTCGGCAGGAATGCGCGCTTCGTTCTCGCACAACCGGGCCATGACCCGATTGGCGGCAAAACGACGCAGCGCGCCACGCAATCCGTTGGCACCAAAGTACGGGATCGAAACCACTGTCGCGCCGTCAACCACCGGTTTGCTCATGGTACGGCAGACGTTGTCCTTCCCCTTGTTGTCGGGATAGGCCTCATAGAGGGGAGACGTGAGGGAAATATCGATATCGATGATGTTCGGCATGATCTCTCCGTTTGATCAGTTCAAATGAAGCGGCGCGGGTTTGACAGGATGCGGATGCAGCACGGCACTCAATGCCCATACCTCGCCGCCGTTGAGCCGGTACAGTGGTTCCAGATCGGTCGCGGCCACGATGCCTTCCTCAAGCATCGTGGCCATCCACCGCTTAAACGTGCCGCCGGCAACAGACTGCATCTTCCAATCGGAAACGAAAGGCGATTCGATCGTGTCCGCATTGGCCGGACGCCCGCGAGAGCGGGATGCCGAGGCCTCGTGACGGCGACGACGCTCGTGGAGCATCAGCGCAACCTCGCGGGCCTCGGCAAGAGAGCGGCTCCGAAGGCGGATGATCCTTTCGCCCACGCGCATCATGATCAGGGCGCGAGAAAGCGAGACAGGTGCTCGCCAGACGACATGCTGTTGCTGGCTGGTCTGAACACAGATTGCAAACGGGGGTTCGGGTGGCGTGAGCAAAGCCCATGCGCGATGCTCTTTGCGCGCAATCGGGTAGTAGCCCTCGACAGAAAACAAGGCGCTGGAAAGACCCATCTGAAACTCCGGGCGGGACATCACGGCAGTACATGCCCCACAGCGATGCGCCCCAAGAGGACGGACAAGCGAGTTCCGGTTGGTGAAGGACGGGGGCAGGACAAGATCATCGACTGGATCACCGCGCCGGATCGACGAACCGCAAACTGCGCAGGCGAGGTCCTCTGCGTTGCATACCGCGCTGCCTTCGGGAGAAAGGCCGAGCGCCTGAATTGCCAATAGGGAAGGCGAAATGATCGTCACACGCGCCCCCGCGCAATGTCGACCGCCCGATAGTTCCGATCCCAATGCCCTTTGCGGATGACGCGGCCGTATCCACGAGACTGTAGATGACCGAACTGCCAGTACCCCGTGAGTTTGATGTTCATGCTGATGTCCGCATCGGCCAGGGTCACGAATTCGTTGGTATCGCCCGTGGTGGTGCGCAAGCGCATGCCAATTGAGCGCACCCCGTGGAGGACGAGGGAAACACGTGAATCGACAGGTACGTCAAAGCCGTAATGGCTCCCGCGCTGTTCAAGATTGCGCAGGATGGTACGACGAACGATGTCCTCGATTTGCGCGGGCGTATCCCCCTCCTTGGGGCGTGTGTCATTGCGGCGGCGCTTGATGGCCATGTGTCTGACGACATACTGAACGGGATAGCTGGTGGCCTCAAGGTCGAATTCGTGCTCCTCCAGGAGGATTGGAAGTGGGCGGCCGAGGTGGTCCGAAACCGCGCGGGCCACTACGCCTACGGCCTGGTAGAGCAGATCGGATCGTTCCTTCATGGACAGAACGCCGACCCACCTTCGTCCGCCTATCGTTCGGATCTGCGGTTCGGGCCGATTTAGCGGACGGCCATTGGCGTCGTAGTGAAAGAACGCCGGAGGCAACGAAGGGGAGTCGTTTCCGCTTCGCGCCAGCAATTCCCTGAATTCGGAGGGATACAGCGGCGCCCCTTCTTCGGGCAACGAAATGCGCAAGAGCGACTGTTTCAAGGCGCCTCCTTGTTGTCAATAGTTCCGACTTTACGTTAAACTTCGGAATACAGTAAATCCAAAATACCACGGGACGACCGGCATGCCAAGTGTTCCGATTCCAGCATCGTTATGTCGCCTGCTTCATCCGGATTTCGACGGTGAGCATTCGTCACCAGAGGCAGTTCGGTTCATCAGGCTCGCGGCCAAAAGCATGATCGAAGCGGCGATCCGCGATGAACTGCAGCCGGCCACCCTGCCGCCGGTCGTGGAGCCCGGTATCACGCAGAACCTGAGCTTTGCCGCACGGGACGACCGCGTGTTGAGAAGCACGGCGAAAGTCCTTGCGGTAACCGAATCTGAAGCGGCCAGGCGCTATCTGTTCGCAGCCATTGCGCGAGGAGATGCAATCAGTCACCGCGTGCCGGCAGGAGGCGGGAAGTTGCAGCGCTATTTGCAGGCCGTTGGCAAGGGCGAGCGGCACGCACAGAATGTCTTCTACCTGGCCGTGCTTGAGTCGATTCGGTCAGGAGGAATTGGGCTGGTTGAAGGGGCGACCGGCTTGGGAAAGACGCTTGCACTCATCGCAGCCGCATCGGAGGTGCTGGCGGGCCAGCAATTCGGGCGGGTGGCAATCGCAACGCCCTCGATCCAGTTGATGAGGCAGTTTGTGACGCAGCACAGATCGCTGGATGTGGGTATGGATGATCTGCCGTCATTCAGGGTGGTCCTGGGGCAACAGGAATTCGTCTCACGCTCGGAACTGGCAGGCGTACTACGCGACGGGGAGCTTCTGGTGGACCCCGACCCGATTCTTGGGTGGATCGAACAGGCCGGACCTGCATGCGGCGACGCCCTGGTGATGGGACACAACTGGCTGTGCCAGTCACTGCTTGCGATATCACCGGAGTTCCCGGTCGAATTGGTACGACTCGGAAAGACAACACCAGCAGACGACCCGGGCAAGGTTGCCTATCGCGAACAGTTTGAACGCGACGATGACGAATCGCTGGTCAGGGAAATCATCTATTGCACTCATGCCATGCTGGGCGTGGATCTGGTGAAGCGACTGCGCACAGCAAGAAGCATGGACGGCGAGCGCGAAGACCGGATGCGCAGTCTCTCAGAGTTGAGTAGCAAGCGTGTCCAAGCAAGTACCGAGGGCTGCAGAACCGATATCGGCAAGGAGATTGGAAGCATTCTCGCGGACGATCAACGCGCAGCGATGGGACTGGATGCCGAGTACGACCTAGGATATTTGCCCCCCTGGCAATACCTGCTGGTCGACGAAGCACACTTGTTGGAAAGCAACCTTGCGGCGGCGATGTCGTCGACCCTGTCTGTGATGTCCTACGTCAGGCTGTTGAAGAGCCTGAACGAAAAAGGACTGGTCTCCGAAGCTGCAGCCAGCCGTGCCAGAAAGGCGGCCAATGCGCTTCACGCGTGTGCGCCAGACAGCGGCGACGACCTGGACCTCAACAATAGAGGCGATGCGAACTCTGCCCAGGCGCGCAGCGCCTTGGCGGAACTCGCAGACGCATTCACTGCCGCGAAGATCAAGAAGACCGATCGTGCAGACCCATTGGTCGCGTTGGCGGCAAGGCAGGCGCAGGAGATCAACCTGGGTATATCGGGCAACGCAGGGGCCGGGTGGAACAGGCTGCTGCAATTCTCGCCGATCAGGATCTATCCTCAACTGTTTGTTGGGAGGCAGAACATCGGCGGCGAGCTCGCCTTTCTTTGGGGACGAACAACCGGAGCGGCTTGTGTTTCCGCGTCCCTGTATCTTCGCAGACTCGACGCGGACTCAGCTGGGTATTTTCGGGAGATTCTGAGTATCCCGGTTGACCGTGCGCTGGAATTTCCGCCGATACGCCCGGCATGGACCCTCAAGCCGGTGGTCGGTTTATGGACCCCGGAAGCGCGGCGCACCGGCGATCGGTTCTGGCTGCAGCCGCCGAGTCGAGCCGACAAACTGAGTCCAGACGCACAATCGATCCAGGAAGAACTGTGGCTGGACGAAGTTGAGCAGGCTCTGAGGTCGATCCTCCACGCAGCGGCCGGTGGAACGCTGGTGCTGATGACATCGTACCTATCGGTCAAGAAAATGGCCGATCGGCTGGGCGATGTCGTTCACAAGGTCGTCGCAAACCCGAATCACGCGCTCGCGCAACAACGCAAACAGTTTGTCGACTGCGCCCTCAAGGGTTACAAGCCGGTGTGGCTCGCGCTGGGTGGAGCCTGGACGGGGCTGGACATAAACGGCGAGAACCATGGGATCAAGCAGCCGGGCGAGGACCAGTTGCTTACCGACTTGGTGATACCGCGGATACCCTTCTCATTGAACCGCACGATGACACACCACTTTCGGAGCACGAAGCGCAGTGACATCCCGTGGGAATTGCTCGACACGGCAATGCGCCTCAAGCAGGGTCTGGGCAGGCTGATTCGACGGGAAGGGCTGCACCAAAACAGGCGGATATTTGTCCTGGATGGCAGGCTGAACGATCCGCGGTTCGATGGCTATTCGAGTCTGCTAAAGCGGATCATGAACATCTACCCGCAGAAGACCTTGAAACACCCGGTTCTCCCTTGAGCCTCCTCAAACAGTCATCACTGCAAGGTGGAACAGGCGGACCGGCAGTTCAGCCGCGTCTGGGCGCCGACCGGCTGAACAGCGAAGGCGCGGTCTGCAGCGAATTGCGGGGTTCCCATTCGGCGGGAGCCGGTCCTGTCCACCCCCATCAATCGATCACGTACGTCGGCTTGTCCGGATCTGAACCTGACGCGTCGCGGTTGACGATAGTGGGTCGCCGCCACCGCGTTTCCCGGCGCGAGTGGCCGGGGCCACACGGTTGCGACACGTAGCTTCCTCTGCGTACAAACGACTTCCGCACGCCCGAATCGTCGCTTGCCGACGTGATGCCGGCATCGTCCTCCTGATCGTTCTCGGGTCCGATCGAGATGAAGTCGAAGCGGTGTCCATCCGCTCCAACAGGATTCTTGCGTGTCGTGCCGCCTTTGCCCTTTTTCGCGGGCATGGGATCCGTCGTGGCCGCGACCTCCCGCCGCCGCTGGTCGGGCAACGTCGTATACAGCAGGACCTTCACCAGTGTCTTGAGAAAGGTCTTGATGAACTCACCGACGACCGTGGCGCCAGCGGGAAGTCGGTGTTCCGTCACATAGGCATCGAGACGGACGAACGAATCGTGCAAAGTGCGACCGTCGCCCGGAGTGCAATAGAACTGAAAGGCCTCGGACGTGAGGCTCATGACATCCCCCACTTCGGTAGTCACGGGAAGTATCTTGACGACCCGGGTCTCGGGTGTTCCTTCGTCCTCTGGCAGAACCGACTCCGAAACATAGAAGCCTTCGGTCCGGAGCGTGGCACCGTCAGGGAGCGTGACGGTGGCCGGTTCCTCGAAGTGAAAATAGCAATCCGCAAACGGCGCGCGAAGCGATTCCGTCGGATAGTCGTCGGCGATGTCCGTTTCGGCCAAGGCATCCTGCAAGCGGCGACGCACCACGAACAGCGCGCCTCGTGCCGCGGCGAAGTGAAGGGCGGCGTACATTTGCGCTGGAGGCGCGAGCTGTTTGGCATGGCCCGCTTGCATCAAGACCTCGATGGGGTAGCCGTGCGCCTCCTGCAGGTCGACCAAGGCGTCAACGAGATCGATGCCGGGCCGCTTGATGACCTCCTTGAATCGCCGCAGAAACTCGGGTGTGTAGTGCTCGTTTAACGCCGCGTCCATGCCCCCCTGTTTCTGTCGAATCGGGTCAGGCAGACGAAGCAGTTCCTCCATGAATGCGCCGTCCCGCCCCTGCAAGAGACGTACGTCCCAACCGGCACTCCATTCCCCAGTCCGCAGTATCTCCTTCGCCCGTGGCCCAAGTTTCAGCAGCGACGGGTCAGCCCAGCTTCCATCGGGGCCGCGCATGAAAGCCACGCCCAGGGCGTTTCGCTCGTGCTGCTCGACGAAAGCGACTGGCAGGTAAGCGGCGCTGGCGCCAAGCTGGGATGCGAAACGGTTCACCTCGTCCTCGATTCGGCTGCGCGGAAAACCGACCGGCAGAATCAGCCGGGCACAGGCAAGCATTTCGTCGGCCTCGCTGAACAGCCCGAGACCGACGAGTTGCGATGCACGCGGCCTCTGGACGATCTCGATCCCGGCCAACACCGTTGCCGTTGCCGCAGGCACCCTGTTGTCGGGTCCGGACTGGCGCACGCCCATTTCAAGATTCCGCAACGTCTGGCGAATGGCAAATCGCTCGACGGCGTCCACGCCATCGGACAGCTTTTGAACCTCCAGAAGCTCGATCTGCAGGTCGGCCTGCGACCGGTTGGTCTTCGCGGCACATTCCATGATTACCTCCACCACGGACTGCCCATAGTCGGTCAGTTTCAGGCTGTCATCGAGTGCCTGTCGCGGCGCCAGGCCGGGAACGGCCATCGCGAAGGCATAGAAGAAAGCCTGACGATTGAACCAGACCGGTTCAACCGCATCCTGATGCTGCGCGAGCGTCGGCGCATCGGCGCTTTTCCACCAATCGAAGTAGGTTGCGTCCGCCTCTTTCCTTTCCGGATTGCCGAGCATGAAGTTGACCGCAATCAGATCTGTCGGCGTGCAGTGCCTGCCGGGCACTGCCAGAACAAGGCCGGGCAGGTTTGCGCCGTGGGGGTCGCGAAACGTGTCCATGCGCTCGTCGATTGCGCCCGAAAGGGTCTGCAACGCCTTGATGGACGATATTTTTCCGGTGCCGTGCAACAGAAACGGCACGGTCACGATCAAGTGCGCCTCGCGGCGAATCACCTCACCGCGTGCGGGCGTGGTGGCCAATCGCAGGACGTTCAGGCTCTCGCGTAGTGCCGTACCCATGCGCTCGCGCAGGGGTTCTTCGCGACAGGCGCAAACGGCTTCTTCGAGACCGCCGAGCGCAGACGGACTGGTCGTCTCCATCGCGTTGTCGACCGCCGACACCATCACGTCCCAAGCGTTGTGCATATTGACCCTGGCGAGAATCTTCAAGGCGTCCTTGGATACGGGTTTGGCCATGCTTGCCCCCTCAGTCCTCGATTAAGGTGTTCTCCAGCCAACGCCAACTTCCGGTTTGCGCGAGTCGGCGATGCCGGCCCGATGCTGCCGTCCTTGCTTGATTCCCTTGGCTGCCTTGCATGAGCCGATTCGGCTGTCGTCGGACTCTCATCGGGCGAAGCGTACGGGAAACTGCCTCACCTGGAGCGGGCCCGGCCATTCGTCCGGGTTGCCGCCCTTCGTGTCGGTGAGCTTGAGCGATTCGCCATTCGACGTTACCGGATTGCACCCGAGTTGCTTCACGAACACGGGTACGCCCGCCACCTGACAATCGTCCACGAGGTCGACGGCCCAATCAACACAGAATGGCCGTGCCCGCGCGCCCGACTCGCCCTCGATCGCCACGAAGTCCAGGTCGGCGAGCAATTCGCGCGGAACCGAAATCGGCCCCAGCATCGGTCCAGCAGAGATCCAACGCAGGCTTGCGGGCACCCGCAGAAGCCGAGGAATGTCGCGCATCGCGGACCGGGTATCCCACACACTCGCGCCGAGCCAGACGTTGGCATAACCGCTTTCTCCCCAATCAACCGGGAGCATCCGGGCCAAGTTGGGGACGCGCTTGGTCAGCATCAGCCAGTCGAGCGCCGGCGTCTCCCGGATGATCTGCCACAGGCCGTCGCGCCACGCAGGATCGACTTCGTTGTCGGCAAAGTCCATCAGCGAACCGCCAAACACCTTGAGTCGAATGCCGAGGCCTCTGGCTCGCGCGTCCCATTTGGCCGGTTGTTTCTGATAGGCGGCCGAACTGAGTCGGCGCGGGGCACCGGTGCCCCAGTTCCTGCCACCGTGGAACCTCTTGTTGCGCGCCTCCGCATAGCAATTTATGCACGCGGGACTGACCGCGGTGCAACCTTCAAAGTGGTTGTACGTGTAGCCAGGATATCGCTGCCCGTCCGGCCCGACCGTCGAACACCACTCGATCTTCGTTTGCTCGCCCATGTTCGCTCCAATCCTCAAAGGTCGCGCCGCTGTGCTAACCTGAAGTTCCTTTGACTTTGTAGTCACCGTGAACCGCTGAAACGCCCGCCATTGTTGGCGATTGCCGTGTTCATGGCTATTTTTTTGGCTCCAAGTGTAGTCACTAACGTATCTTGACATAGCGCGA